>TBL_comb47_HYPODRAFT_10008319_pt1 | contig 10637 bp, 9 predicted proteins | sample TroBogypolimnion_40_FD_10682 | JGI IMG/M metagenome (IMG submission 10682)
GCGAGGGCCAGGCGGCTGGTGAGGCGCTCGCGGTATTTGAGAGCGCGGGCGTTTGCGCCGGCGAAAGACTCGAGCAGGTGCTTCTCTTGCAAGCTGTAAATGCCGCGTGCGAGCGTCTCTTCGTCAAGCATCAACACGGGGGCGCGGTTGTTCTTCTGGTTGCAGGCGGCGAGCAGCGCATTCAGCGTGAGCGGGTAATACTCCGGCGTCGTGACCTCTTTTTCGATCAGCGAGCCGAGGATGCGGGCTTCGAGCGGGTTCAGTTGTAGCGCGGGGCTTTCAGTGTCCATAAGGGAACCTCAGCAGTTATCATTTCGACGGGGAGACGGTCGGTGGCTTCTTGTCAGCGAGCGGGTCGTAGCGGTGGGCGGCGACGCGGCCTCTTTTCCAGAAGTTGGTGAAATCGTTCTGAAGCTTGCTCATGTTGACGCCGTCGAAAGCGGCGGCGGTGGCCGCGTCGGCATCTTTGGTCGTGGCCAGCGTTTTCAAATAGGTGTCGAGAATGGAGGCGTAGGCGGTCAGCCTCTCGGAGGGCGCGCCTTTGCGCAGGAAGTAGACGAGCGCCCAGGAGGTGGTGTAGTTGAGCGAGCGCTGCTCTTCGGTCTTACCATAGAAATCGCTATGGCTGAGCCGGATCACCTTGGGGATGTTTCTGGCTGCGGTGTCCAGGTTCTCGAGCAGGTGGCGGACGCGCGCGTTTTCGGGAATTTCTACGCGCCCTTTGCTGTCCACCGTCGCAGTTTCGAAAAAGCAGGCGTGGCCCTCATTGAACCAGGTGGCGTTTTCGATCATATTGCACGCGTAAAAGAGATACTGGTGGAACCCCTCGTGCTTGATGATGTCCATGGTCTTCTCTTTGTCTTTGCCCTGCGAGAGGATCACCAGCTCGCGCTGGCTGGGGTTCCAGACGCCGATGCTCCACTCGATGCTCTTGCCGACATATTGCTTATACTCCTCTTCGGTTTCGCAGATGCGGACAACGCTGACGTCGGTGGTGGTCTCGAAAGGCGGGATGAGTTTGGCAAAGGCACCGCGCAAAGTGGGCATGATCGCCTGCAACTCTTTGACGAGCGACTTGCCGGTCGTGTTCCGGATGTTCGACAGGAAGATGTACTCGGGCGTTTCAGCGTACCACCAGTCCTTCATATTGGCGATGCTCTTTCGCGCGGCCGTGCGGCTGGGGTGGTCGGGGATGACGGCGGCGGGCGTCTTACCTGAGGCCGGTGCAATGTTGAGGGCTTTGGGCTGCACGCCAGCGGTGGCCGCCGCGCCGGTCTGAGGCAAGGCGGTCACGCTCCCCAGGAACTGCGCCTCGAAGTCTTTGCGGACTCTCGATTTCAATGTGCCGTCGGCGATTTTGATGACGGCGCAGAACCAGTCCGAGACGGCGGTTTGGCCGGTGATTTTGCGGATTTTGACGCGGAAGGCGTAGACGAGTGTGGAGGACTCCTCGACCGGGAAGAAGATGGCCGTGGCAAGACTGAACGATTGGATCCGAAGCGGCTCAGGCGTCTTCGGCGTGCAGGAGGCAAAGGCTTTCACCCATGTGACGAGAGCCTCGGAGTTGGTTGGGTCGAAGACCATGGCGGGGTCGGCCATCGCCTTGTCGAAATCCTCGCGCAACACATGTTTCTGCTCTGCGGGGAACGAGGGGAAGAGCTGGGTCGGCCGGCCGAGGATGAGGAGATTGTTGGCCTCGTCGCGCCATTGGCCAGCGTGCTGCGTGGCGTACCAGAGTTCGTGCGGGTCAAACATGTCGCGCTTGAATGTCTCTTCGCCGCGCGTGAAAGTATACGTATAGGTTTTATACATGGCGAGCGGCTCGGGTGCGGAGTTGCCCAGCACGCGGATGCGCAGGCCGAGATTGGGATAGTTCTTGTCGGCACGGAAGATCGGCGCGGCCGAGGCGGTGCAAACGAGTCCGATCAGGCAGCCTGTGAGGCACTTCCCCAGTGTCTGGCGAACATATGGCTTATTCATGTCAGAATCCTTAATTGCTACGAGTATATCGGATTCCGTCTGTTCTGCAACCCCTCTGTTCATATCAGAGAGGTCGTTTCACTTTTTACGTTACGAACCCCATGTGTTCGGTGTATCTTATAAAAAAGGAGGTTTGTGATGAACAGATGGTTCGTTGGGTGTGCTGCGGTGGCGCTGGTTGTCAGCGCAAACGCGCAGAAGGCTTCGGAGTTACCGGCAGCGGCAAAGCAGGCTGTTGCCCGGATGGAGGCTACGGTCATTCAGGCCAAGAAGAAGGCGATCACAGAATTGACGGCGGTCATGAATTCTGAAACGCATGCGGGTAAGCTCGATTCGGCCGTCGCCATCGATGCGAAGATCAAGGAGCTGTCCGCTGAACTCGAAGGCGAGAAGGCGGAGACCAAAAAGGGAATAGAGCTTTTGGCAGGCGCATGGCATATGCAGAATGGCGTGCTGGTCACCATCGAGAAGAACAGCACATTTTCGGCGTCCGGCGGGAATTTCAAGTGGTCCGGGTCATGGCGAGTGGACAGCGGCAAACTGATCGTTGACAGTGCGGCGTTCGTCGACACCTACGAACTTCCGCCGAAAAGAGAGGTGCGCGACGGACGCTCGGTCTGGATGCTCAGAGGCAAAAACAGCAAGGGCGAGGCGGTCTCGATGGCGAAGCAGGAATAGCCGGGGGTAGAGACACAGAGATTCCCGAACGAAACCAGGCTTCTCCCGTACACCCATCGCTTTTCCTTGCCAACCGTCCGGTGACGTGTTTTACTAAGCAATGTTGTTTTCAGTCCCTGTTTGAAAGGATTGGTCGAATGCAGATGACGCCTGTCTATTGGTTGATTCTCGGGATCGTGCTGTTCATCCTCGAGGTGACAGCTCCCGGTCTGATTTCGATGTTTTTCGGCTTGTCCGCGCTGACGGTCGCTTTGATCGTCTGGCTCTGTCCGCTCCCACAGGGAGTGCAGTGGATGGTCTTCGCCGCCTTCTCCGTGATCTACATCCTTTTGTTGCGGAATGCCATGAAAAAGGTCTTTAAGGGCAAGAAAGAGGTTTCGGAGAGCATGGACGACAGTTTCACCGGACGGCTGGCGGCTGTGGTAGAGGCCGTAGCGCCGAACAAACCGGGCCGCGTAGCGTTCAACGGATGCGACTGGACTGCGGAGGCGGACGCGGAAATTCCGGCTGGACGCTCGGTGCGTATTCTCGGCAAGAAGAATCTCACGCTGAAAGTCGAAGAGGTTTAGTTTTCAACGGGATGCCGGACGCGTCAGAAAGGTCGGACACGCCGGGCATCCGGAAAAGAAGGAGCGGAATATGGGACAGTTCATAGGATTGCTGATCGCGTTCGCGGTGGTCTTCACGATTCTGAAATGCGTGCGGATCGTGCCTCAGCGGCAGGCCTACATTGTGGAGCGTTTGGGCAAGTACCACTGCACGCTCGACGCGGGACTGCACCTGCTGGTGCCCCTGATCGACCGCGTGGCTTACAAGCAGTCGCTCAAGGAGCAGGCCATCGACGTGCCGCCTCAGCAGTGCATCACCAGGGACAACATCGCAGTCGAGGTCGACGGCATCCTCTACCTGATGGTGATGGATCCGGCCAAGGCTTCCTACGGCATCGGCAACTACATGTTCGCGACTGTGCAGCTCGCGCAGACCACCATGCGCAGCGAGATGGGCAAGCTGGAGCTCGACAAGAGTTTCGAGGAGCGCATGCTCGTGAACGCGGCGATCGTCGAGGCGGTGGACAAAGCTGCCGATCCTTGGGGCGTGAAAGTCACGCGCTATGAGATCAAGAATATCACGCCGCCACAGACCATCCGCGACGCGATGGAGAAGCAGATGCGCGCTGAACGCGAGAAGCGTGCGCTGATCGCCGAGTCGGAAGGCGACCGCCAGGCCAAGATCAACCGCGCCGAGGGCGACCGGCAGGAGGCGATCGCCCGGTCCGAAGGCGAGAAGATGAAGCGCATCAACGAGGCCTCCGGCCGTGCTCAGGAGATTCTGCTGGTGGCCGAGGCGCAGGGGAACGGCATTCGTATGGTGGCGTCGGCCATCAACGGTGAAGGCGGCATCTATGCGATGAACATGCAGCTAGCCCAGCAGTACCTGACCGAGTTCGGCAAGATGGCCAAGACCAACAACACGATGATCGTGCCGTCCGACCTCGCGAACGTGGCCGGAATTCTGAAAGCGGCTACGACGATCGTGAAGGGCGCGTAACGCGCTCTCCGCGCGGCTCGTGAGGACACTCGCCCTCCACGCCACGGAATGCGCCTCGCACTGGAGGGCGAACGTCCCCGTGAGCCGCCGGGGATGTAACGGCCTGCTTACTTCTTTTTGTTGTAGAACGTCCGCCGGTGCTGTTCCGCGAGCGCCTGCAGCCGGGCAGCCACGTCCGGATGTTTTTCGATCACATTGGTTGTTTCGAACGGGTCGGCCTGCATGTCGAAAAGCGAGAGGCCGATCTGCGCTTTACGGTATTTTCCAGGCATGCCGTCCCTGCCCGCTTCGGCCAGCGTGCGGTAGGCGTGCGGCAGGTGCAGCTTCCAGTGGCCGTCGCCGCTCGTGATGCCCTCGAAAGCGTCACCCGTAGTGAACGAATAGTAAGCGTGGGGATTTGTTGCGCCGGGCTTGCCTGTGATGATGTCCCAGACGTCCCTGCCGTCGAGCGGAGTCGGCGGCAGCGCCGCGCCGGCCAGCCGCGCGACCGTCGGAAGCATGTCGATCGTGCTGAGCATCGCATCCGAAACAGTGCCCGCTGGGACGCGGCCAGGAAACTTCATCGTGCAGGCGCTGCGCGTGCCGCCGTCGAACCCCGTGCCCTTGGCTTCGCGGTAGGGGGTCTTGCCCGCGTGGTTGCCATAGGAGATCCACGGGCCATTGTCAGAGGAGAAGAACACCAGCGTGTTCCCCTCCACGCCCGTCTCGCGTAGAGCGCCCAGAATCTCGCCCACCGACCAGTCGATCTCCAGCATCACGTCGCCGTAAAGCCCCGCGCCGGATTTGCCGCGGAATTTCTCACCGACCGCGAGCGGCACGTGCGGCATATTGTGCGGCACATAGAGGAAAAAGGGCTGGTTCTTTTTGCGCCTGATGAAATCCACCGCATGCTCGGTGTACCACTGGGTCAGGTGCGTCTGCTCCTCTTTGCTCACATCCTCGATCGCAATCTGTCCGTTCTCCCAGAACTGGAGAGGGAAGGCGTCGAAGTTCCGCGCTTCGGGGTGATTCTTCCACATGTCGTTGGAGTACATCAGGCCGCACGACTCGTCGAAGCCGCGCGCGGGAGGCCGCGTCTCTGGCCGATCGCCGATATGCCACTTGCCAAACACGGCGGTCGCATAGCCCTTGGGCTTGAGCACCTGCGCGATCGTCGGCCACTTGGGGTCCATGCCGCGTTCGCGCGGACCGTGTGCGCCGAACAGGCCGGTGCGCTCGGGGTAACAGCCGGTGAGCAGCGCGCCGCGCGAGGCGGAGCAGATGGCTTGGGGCACATGGAAGTTGGTGAAGCGGCACCCCTCGGCGGCGAGCTTCCGCACGTTCGGCGTGTCGTACGCAGGCGAGCCGAAGGGACGGAAATCAGCGAAGCCGGAGTCATCGAGGAAGATCACAACGATGTTGGGGGGATTTGATCTCTTGCCTAGAGACACGCAGGAGGAGACCAACGCCGCAGCGGCGCTGAGCCCCGCGGCTTGCAGAAAATCACGACGTGATGCCTCGTATTTCATAGGATCCCTCATTCCGCGGAACGGGCAACTAAGCCGTGGGCACATGGGCGGGTCGCCCATGCCACATGTTCCTGTCGGGCCTGACCATCCGCATAGCCCATCCGCCTTCATCCATATGAGCAGCAGTAGTCGGTGAGGGTGGCGACGTTCAGGCTGAACTTGGCGTGCGCGGGCACTTCGAACGATTCGCCGCCGCGGACGGTTTTCCATGCGGTTTCACCGGGAAGCAGCACCTCGAGGTCGCCTGCCAGGATTTCCATGACCTCCCGCGTGTCGGTACCGAAAGTGTACTCGCCGGGCAACATGATTCCGAGGGTTTTCTTGGTTCCGTCCGCGAAGAGCACCGTGCGACTCGTCACCTTGCCGTCCGAATAAACGTTGGCTTTCTTGACGACGGTGACGTTAGTGAATTGGCTCATAGAAACTCCTTTAGGCTGTTTAGGTGATTAACCAACGGCATGAATCGATTAAAAGCATAGGCGAAACGCGGTCTGCCCGCAAGCCGCAGTTTGCGCATCACAGCACTTTGCGGTACAGTATAAGAAATGATGTTAAGGAGTTTGCGCATGAATGACGGTGTGATGGAGAGGCGGACGTTTTTGGGCACAGTGAGTCTTGCGGCGTGCGGGTGTCTGTGTGGCGAGGCCTGCGCGGCTACGGGAGACGACGCCTGCGTGGACGCGATCTGCGGAATCTACTGCGGGGCGTGCCCCGCGCTGATGGCGAGCAAGGACGCAAAGACGTCCGCTGACATCAAGTGCCTCGGCTGCCGCAGCACGAAGAAAGTGCCCGGCTATGCGCCGAAGTGCGAGGTGCGCAAGTGCGCCAAAGCAAAGATGCTGCAGTCCTGCGGCCTGTGCAAAAGCTATCCCTGCGGCAAGATCAAGGCGATGTTCAACGAAACGCCGAAGTACGGGCTGCGCGAAAAGTACCTCAACATGGTCCGCGACAAAGGCCTACCTGCCTGGCTCGCGGAAATGAAGACGCGCTGGAGCTGCAAGAAGTGCCAGACGCCCTTCGGCTACGCCATGACGACCTGCAAGAAATGCGGTGAGAAGGTCTGGTCTGACGCCGAAGAATTCGCCGAGTTCAAGAAGACAAAGGCGTGACGATTCTGCAACGCTTGGCCGTTTGGTCTCGACTATTCGGCAAAGCGTTGCATAAGAGTCGGCCACAACGATCTCATCACTCTCGCAAAGATGCCGGGCTCGAAGCGCCTCCAACTCGTTCGCGACTTGCGGTTAGAAGAGGATCGCGACGGTGTCGCTCTCCGCCGCCTGCCCGAGTGGCTGGCGGGGCTGGAGGCGTGACGAATGCCACGAAAGAGGTTAAGACCCTCATTCATTTCGCGCAGAGGCCGCTAAGGACCCAGAGGTGTGGGCGAGTACTTGATTCCAATTACTCTGTGGTCTCTGCGAACTCTGCGCGAACCCCGAGTTTAGTCCAGATCATTTTCGACGCTGGATAACAGCTTACAGCCTGTTCACTTCACGGGCACGGTGGGGGCGAGGGTCTTCAGGTCGGTCCAGAGGGTGCCTTCGCCTGCGTGGATGATGCGGATGCCGAGGCTCGGGTTGAGCTTGTCGACGAAGGTCAGGTCGGCCAGCGTGGCGGGACTCTTGAAGACGGCGGAGCGCAGTTTGTCGCCGAGGGCCTTCTCGTTGGTGACGAGGAACTCGGACTTGACCTTGGCCTCGCCTTGGATCTGGGTGATCTGCGCCTGCACGGCGGCCTTCTGGAGGTTGATGGTAGCCACTTCGAGCGCGGCCTCGGCCTGGAGGGTGGCGACCTCGTTCTTGGTCTGCGCGGCGGTGGTGGCGACGAGCTTCTCGGACTCCTGGTCGACCTGCTTCTTGAGCTGCTCGACCATGGCGGTCTCGGTGTTCAGCTCCGCCTGCTTGCGGGCTGTGTCCTGCCGCGCCTTGTTAGTCAGGTCCTGCTCTTTGGCGACGCTGGACTCCTGGATGGGCATCAGGATCTGCTGCGGCACCTCGACGTGGCGGATGATCGCGTTGTTCACCACGATGTGCTTCTCTTTCAGGACGCGCGTGAGTTCTGTGTTCAGATCCGTCTGGAACATCTGGCGGCCTTCGCCGTCGATGAAGTCGCGAGCCTTGTAGCTCGACCCCTTGAGGCGCGAGATGGAGAGGATTTGCGGCAGGAGGATCTTCTCGACCACGGCGGGCAGGTCGCCGTAAAGCATGTAGATCGAGGCGATGTTCTCGGGCAGGAGCTCGAACTCGACCGTCATATCCAGCAGGATCTGGAAGCCGTCGCGGGACGGGAACTCGACGTAGCGGTTGAGGCCGAAGGCCACGGACTCGGGCGTGGCGACCTGCTGCACGGGTTTGTTCACATTGACATCGGCAGCCTTGGCGGCCGCGCTGCGCTGTAGGGTCTGTTTCTGTTGGGGGGCCGGTTTCTTAGCCGCGCTGCTGTTGCTGCGCCACAAGCTGTTGGCCGAGTCCGCGGCCGGCGCCGCGTTGAGCGCCTGCTGCGAGATGAAGCCGCGGTCGCGGTTCTTCTCGAGGTACTCGTTGCGCTTGTCCTGCTGGGCCTGCATGGTGTTCTGCTGCAGCGAGTCCAGCGCGCTGCTGGCGTTGGAGATCTGGCTCTTGGTGAGCACGACGCTGCCGGAGTGGCCGAGGATCGAGACCTGGTTCATTCCGATCTCCAACACGTCCACCTGATAGGCGCGCGGGTTGATGTAGTAGAGGCCGGGCTGGAGCACGTCGCGCATGACGCCCTGCTCGCCGGGGCCGGCGAACTCGCCGGGCTTGGCCGGCTTGCCGGTCTGCGAGGTGACGATGCCGACGTAGCCGATGGGGATGTTGATCGCGTCGAGCTGCGTGACCTCGTAGCCCTCCGGGTTGAGGCGGTAGGTGCCGGGGCCGAGCACGTCTTTCCACACGCCTTTGCAGGCGGTGTCGGCGGCGAGAATCTCGCCGGGCGGCAGCTCCTTGCCGACTTTGGAGGTGACCATGCCGACCTTGCCGACGGGGATGGAGACCACGGGCACGATGTGCCAGGAGTGGTTGATGGGGTCTAGGAAGTGGCGGCCTTCGGGCAGCGGGTCACGCTGGACGCCCTTCTCGCCGGGAGCGGCGAGGATCTGTCCGGGAGGCAGCGGGTTGCCGACCTTGGAGGTGACGATCGCCATGTAGCCGGCCGGCACCGGGATGCGGCAGAAGAACCACAGGATCGAAAACCCGAAAAGGGCGATGGCGAAGACAGGGACGAGGATGGCGGATGCGGACTTCATGGTGCGGTCCCTCCTTTCTTTGTGGAATCTTCAGGCGGCGGGGTCGGCTTGGGCGGCGGCGCGACTTTGGCCGCAGGCGCGGCCTTCTCGACCTTTACGATCGGCCGTCCGCCGACCGGCAGTCCGAAAAGCGCGCCGTTCTCGTCTGTGGCCAGCACGCTCTGAACATTCGGCGCGGTTTTCTCATAGAGCTTGGCGCGGATGAAGTCCGCCTCGTCGCCGTAGACGGAGACCTGCTGCTTCAGCACGTCGGCGTTGGCGCGGTTCTGGGCCTCGACGACTTTGCGGTCCGCCTCGGCGAGGGTCAGCATCGCCTCGGCGTCGGCGCGGGTGGCTTCGAGGTTCACCTTGGCGACGTCGAGTTCGGTTTTGGCGGCGATCGTCTTCTCGACCTTCATCTGCTCGGCGCCGATGGTCAGGCGGATACGCTCGGTGTCGGCGGTGACCTTGAGGCGGTTCTGTTCGGCGAGCGCCTTCTGCTTCTCCAGCTCGGCTTGGGACTGGGCCTGGATGGTCTGCTGTTCGAACTTCTTGGAGTCTTGCGCGGCGAGTTCGCGGTCGCGGATGATGCCGGCGATCTCCTGGGGCGCGACGATATCGCGGATCAGCACGGAGTTCAGCGAAATGCCCCACGGCTGGCAGACCGACTTCAGGTAGGTCTCGAGGCTGTCCTGAAAGGCCTGGCGCGATTCGCCCACGATGAACTCGGTGGCGTTCTTCTTGCTGCCCTCGATGCGGAAAAAGCCGCGCGCGCTGGGCAGGATGAGCTTCTGCATGATGTCGTCCATGTCGCCGACCTCGTGGGTGAGCTGCGCGACTTTATCGCGGCTGAGGTTGAACTCCAGCGTGCCCTCGACCGTGACGGGGAAACCGTCGAGCGTCAGGAACATGATGGCGTCATCGCCGTTGAACTCGAAGCGCTGGCTTTGGATGTTGACGATCGAGACGGCGTAAAGGAAGGGATTGAGGCGGTGCGTTCCCTCCTTGAGCACCTCGCTCTGAACACCCTTGAAACCGGGTGCGGCGATAAAGCCTTTGTCTGCGGAAGGTGTGGCCGCGCTACCGGAGAGGATGTCCGCGCCGCACAGCAAGGTGACGACGCCCACGTAGCCGGGGGCGACTTTGATGTCGTCGAAGAGCTTCACTTCATAGGCGTAAGGGTTGATGCGGTGCTTACCGGTGCCGAGCACGTCGCGCACGATGCCTTTGTAGGTTTCGTCCGGCGCGATGATCTGGCCGCCGGGCAGATCCTTGCCGTATTTACGCACCAGCACGCCGAACTTGCCGGCCGGGATATCGGTGGCCTTGATGATCGTCCAGCTCCAGGTGTAGGGGTTGCGGAAGAAGCGGCCTTCGGGTAGCACGTCGGGCTGGATGCCCTTGTACTCGGGCGAATCGGCGAGGATGCGCTCGACCGGCAGGTTCTTGCCGGTCTTTTTGACGAGCACGGCGATCTCGCCGCTGTCGGGCTCGATGCGCCAGCAGAACCACCACCACAGAGTGCCTAGAATGAAAGCGGCCACAAGCAGGAAAGGCAGCAAGGCAATGGCGGGCAGGGCAGGCATGGGCGGCAGGGGCGAGCGCTGGGACGGCATGACCGGACGGCGCTGCTGGAGCGGATGCTGGGCGTCGAGCGGCGGTGGAAGAGGGGCATTTTCGTC
>TBL_comb47_HYPODRAFT_10008320_pt1 | contig 10636 bp, 9 predicted proteins | sample TroBogypolimnion_40_FD_10682 | JGI IMG/M metagenome (IMG submission 10682)
CGGAAGGTGGTAGCACAGTAACTGCACGTGGCGTATGCTGGAGTACAAATGTTCATCCTACAGTGGCATTAGCTACTAAAACAACCAACGGTACAGGCAGCGGCAGTTTCAGCAGTTCCATCTCCGGTCTTAGCTCTGCTACAACCTATTATGTACGGGCCTATGCTACCAATAGTGTCGGAACAACTTATGGTCCTGAACTGAACTTTACAACTAATATTCTGGTGGCAACTACCAAGAACACGGATGCTTTACCTGCTTGTACTACCTGCGATGTAACCGTGGAAAGTACCGGCACATTGAATGTAAACACCGAACTGGTGGCACAAAATCTCACACTGAAAGCCGACAATAACAGTTCATTTAGTGCATCGGTGGGTAACGGCATCACGGTAAACGGAAACCTACGTTATGTAAAAACAATGGATCGTATCCAGTGGTACTTTATCTCATTTCCTTGTGATGTTCCCCTTTCGGATATTACGGATGCCGCTACAGGCGAATCACTGGGAACATTGGGTGTGGATTGGTTTGTAAATTATTATGATGGCGAATCGAGAGTTGCTAACTTAGGCACAGTTTCCAACTGGAAAGACATAACCGATACGAAACTGATTGCCTACAAGGGTTATATTTTCGGACTGAAAGACGGTTTAGGTACAGTGGATGTGGCATTCAACCTTTCTAAATCACTTATCGAAAGCGAAACATCCAAATCAGTTCCGGTAGTAGCCTATGGAATTACTTCCAGTGTAGGTGCCAATCACAAGGGCTGGAATCTGGTAGGACAACCTTACCTGAGCCGTTATTCAGGGAATAATGCCAGTGTAAATTATATGGTATTCCCTTCGGCAGTCAACAACGGACAGACTTACGATGTGGTGTACAAAGACGATGGTGGCCGTGTAATTGATCCGTTTACTTCGTACTTTGTACAGGCAGGGAACAATCAGGACATACCGTTCGACATTGCAGGCAGACAGCTTGCTCCGGCTTCAGTGAAGGTGAATGAATACGATCGAACCATTTTCACACTCACTACCCCAACAGGGAGCGATAACACCAGCCTGATTATGGACGATGCACAAAGTGCCGACTACCAGATTGGTCAGGATATGGAAAAATGGATTGGTACAGGTACCACTAAACCACAGCTGTATACCCAGCTTGGAAGCATAAATTACGCCTTCAATTCGCTGCCTGCAAGCAGCGTGGTTAATCTGCCTTTGAGTTTCTATAGCAAAAGTGGTGGAACTTCAATCCTTAGTTTAGATGCTTCACAAGCTCCCGGAATTGCCTGTGTGTATCTGACTGATAAGGTCACCGGTGTAACCACCGACCTGAAGTCATCCACCTACAGCTTTACTGCTGCTTCCGGCACTGTTAATACACGCTTTGTAGTAAATGTGAAGAAAGTTGCTACTGCTATTCAAACTATTCAGACTGGCAATGGTGCAACAATTAGTACTGTAAACGGCAAACTAATTCTATCAGGAATCACCGAAAACACGGATATTCGTATTTACGATGCAGTCGGTCGTATGGTGGTTAGCAAAACGTTAACCGATAATTTGACTGAAATACCATTCGCAGTTACAGGTGTTTATGTGATTCGATTACATGAAGGAGAAAAAACTCAAACGTATAAACTTATAATTAAAAAATAAACCAATGAAAAAAATTAAAATTATTCCGTTAGTCTTATTGACTTTGTTTTTAATTGTAGTCTATTTTATGTACAATATGTCAATAAATAGTAATAATGACATCCCCGATAACTATGTCATAGCCCTAAATTCTAACACCTCATTTAAGGGTAAATTATCGAAAAACTATGCTCATTCGGATGTGCGGGGAGTCAATGTCTATGATGGTTCAAAGGTTAATGCTACATCTTCGAATGTCAGTTCAATTAAAGAAACAGATCGTTCTACTACTGGAGTTGCACTTTCAAATAAAGTTAGTTCTACAGCCACAAAAATGTCTTCACAATCAGCCAATGATGCTTATTATACGGTTAGTTCTATCGGACAAAATATGAATTTTGATAATTATACTCAATCTGTTAATCCAAGTATAAGCGGTAGGTTTAGACCAGTTTCTATTGTGTCAGTCAATTCAGTGTCAGCTAATAATGCAATAGCAAGTACCGATGTATCAGTCGTTAAAAACAATTCAAAACCAATGCAAAAAGCTGGTAGTAAACCCGGCGAACCTGGCTTAGGTACTTTGCCCGTAGGTGATGGAATGTGGATATTGCTGGCTTTTACAGCCATCTTTTCGGCTAGGAAAAAACTGATTGGATAAATACATATAGAATTGTAATAAACCACGTAGTATCAATTGCAGTTACAACTAATAACTGCAAATTGGTATTGCGTGGTTGAAATCAATGATTAAGGTATATTTACCTAAAATAACTACAAATTATAAGGTCACTTTTATTGATTAAAAGCTATCGTTAGCCGCCTTAAAGTCAGTCCATTTTTAGAATGGATTGAAATTCCCCAATAAATTCTGTTCAATTCAACCTTCCTTTTGTTCAATTCAACCTATTTTGAATTGCACAGCTATTGTTGTGTCTTTAATTTTGTACCCGAAATCAAAAATACAAATTATGCAACTCAAATTTTTAATTCTCACTTTTACTTTAGTCATTTCAACGTTTGTTCATTGTCAGCAGAAAATCACCGGAAAGTGGATAAATGAAGACAACGATGCCCAAATTGAGATTTTTCAAAAGGAATCGAAGTTTTTCGGAAAAATTGTTTGGCTCAAAGAACCCAATCAACCCAGCGGAAAACCAAAAATGGACTTAAAAAATGAAAATGAAAACCTCCGGAAACGTCCTATAATCGGGTTGATTATTTTGTCCGATCTGATGTACAGCAATGGAAAATGGATAAACGGTTCGATGTATAGTCCCAAAAACGGGATATTAGTTGCCTGCACTGCTTCTATATTAAATGAAAATGAATTAAAACTTACCCTGTCAAAATCGGTTTTTAGAACAACCAAAATATGGAAAAGAATAGGAACAAACTGAAACTCATTTTTGAGACATTTAGCATAAATAAAATATTTCCCAAAACAGTAGACAACAATTACAAAGGCTATAATATAGCATTATGGGTGTTTATGCTACTGGCCATAGTAAGCGCAGTTAGAAGTATGATTCATTTTTTGGCACCAGATGGTGGAGCAGGTTCCATTGCTGGGCTTGATTTATCGAAGGGTGCAGAAAATATAATTTTTACATTTAGTTTATGGGGGCTTTCTCAGTTAATTTATGCTTTCATTCAACTTTTAATTGCATTTAGATACAGGATACTTATTCCACTTTTTTATCTGATATTATTCTTTGAAACGCTTGGTAGAATGGTAGTTGGACATATTAAACCTCCGGTATTATTGCATGGCACTCCACCGGGTGGAATTGCAAATTATATTATATTGCCTTTGTCTGTTTTAATGTTTATTTTAAGCATGAAGACACGAAAAAAGGAAAATATATGATTGAATCAATGCTATACTCGGAAGCGATAAACTATTTACAATAAAGATTTAAATTTTAAAATGAATATGAGAAAAAACAAATCAGTAACGTTACTGCTTTTTCTGAGTATTTTTACTTTAAGTGCTCAGAATCAAAGCAGTATAATCACACTTTCTTCGTTTGAAGAAACCTGGAATTATGCACTGAAAAACAATCCCGACCAGAAGTCGTACTTGTTGAACATTGAAAAAGCAAAAGCCGACAAAATCACGTCGCAAAGTTTCCTTTGGCCTTCGATAAATGGCAGTTTTTCAGGACAATACAACATTGAATTACCTACAACGCCTATTCCGGGTGAAATAATCGGGAAGCCAGGCACAACTATTTATGCTCAATTCGGTCAAAAATTCAATTACACGACCGGAATATCCGTTAACAAAGAAATTCTGAACTGGCAGAATTACATGCAATTGAAGCTGGCACAAAATAATATTCTTACGACTCAATTACAAGCTGATGCCTACAAACAATCACTGAAACAGCAGGTTGCCTTGTTTTATTTCACCACCGTCGTTGCACAGGAAGCATTTGAAACAAATCGTCGCAACCTGGCCGAAGCCGACAGCATTGTGATATTGACCAAACAAAAACAACAGCAAGGATTGATTAACACTATTTCGGCAAATCAGGCGTTGATAAACCGGAATAACATTCAACAGCAAATTGCCAGCTCGCAAATGCTGGTGGATCAATGTAAAATATCATTGAAAATACTTTGCGGATTAGCAGTAAATGCTGATTTACAATTGAATATGATGGATTTGAAAAGTCAGCAAATTGTTTCGCCCAATCAAAATCTGAATCCGGATAAAAATCTGGCAATTGTCGAAACTCAGATGAAAGGGCTGAAATACAAGGTTGACATGCAAAAATCGGCTTATTTGCCAAAATTGAATGCCAACTGGTATATGGGCGAGCAGCAATACCGGAGGGATTTTGGTTTGTCATTCGATAGCAAGGATTGGTATGTAAACAAATATCTTGGTGTCAGTTTGCAAGTGCCTATTTTTAATGGATTCTCAACCAGCAGCCGCGTAAAATCGTCGAAAATTGAATACCAAAAAGCTCAAACCGATTGGGAAGAAAGCAAACGAAAAGCGGCTTTGAATGATGATTTGCTAATTAAAAACTTTACACAAAGTAGTTTGATTGCCCAAACCAATCAGGAGAACTACCGGCTTTATACCGAAAACGAGCAATTAGCTAATCAACAATTTCGGGCAGGAATTATTAGTCTGGATGATTATCTGAAAATATCGGAAGATTACTTGAAAGCCGAAAACAATTATTTAAACTCACTATCAACACTTTATAATTATTATTCAATCCTTATTTCACGTCAATAACACTTAAGTATATGAAAACATTATTTAAACAAATTCAGACAAAATCTTGCAATGATCAGAGAAATTCTTTAACTCCCCCTTCGGGGGTTGGGGGGCTGATTTATTTATTTTTTGGAACACTTATAGTATTTTTCGCCACTTCGTGTTCACACAATCAGGAAACAAAACCACAGCGTAAAGACATTGTAGATGCTGTTTTTGCCAGCGGATTTATTGCCAATAACGATGAATATCTGGTTATTTCGGCAGCTGACGGATATCTGAATAAATCGCTGGTGAAAGAAGGCGACAAAGTTACAAGTGGAATGTCCTTGTTTTTGCTTTCCAACGAAGTGCAATCGGCTCAATATGCCACTGCCACTGCTAATTATTCAGATGCTAAATCAAAAAACGATGCAAACTCTGCACAAATCCAACAACTGAAAATTCAGATTTCGCAAGCTAAAAACCAACTTCAAAATGATGAAACAAATTATAACCGGTATGCAAATTTGATTAAGACCAATGCCGTTTCACAAGTCGATTTTGATAAAATAAAATTGCAGTATGAATCGTCGAAAAGCAATGTTTCCATTCTTGAAAAATCGCTTTCGGATTTAAAACGCCAACTATCGTTGAATGAAACCAATGCATTGGAACAACTTAAAATTCAACAACGTAACAACAAAGATTTTAATCTAACAGCAAATTCTAATGGGCTAATTATCAGTGTAAACAAAAAGCAGGGAGAGTTTGTAAAACGAGGTGAAACAGTTGCAAAAATTGGTGCTGGAACTCCAATTATCAAACTGTATGTGGCAGAAGAAGATATTTCGCGGGTAAAACTGAATAATAAAGTGGTGGTTTCGCTCAATACCGAAAAGCAGAAAACCTACAATGCCATTGTAAGTCGGATTTATCCGGGTTTCGACAGCAATAATCAATCGTTTATTCTTGAAGCTACATTCACCCAATTGCCTGAAAACATAATGTATAACACGCAATTACAAGCCAATATCGTAACCAATGAAAAGAAAAACGCTTTGATTATTCCGTCAAACTTTATGTTGAACGGTGATTCTGTTCAGTTGAAAGATGGCAAAAAAGCAGCTATTCAAAAAGGCATTGTAAACAACGAATGGGTTGAAATTTTATCAGGATTGACTGAAAATCAAACGATTGTAATAAGCAAGAAGCAATGATAAAAAGCACGAACAATAAAATTGCCTTTGCTCACCTCACTTCGAGATTGAGGCAAACCCTGGTGGCAACGTTGAGTGTGACTTTCGGCATAAGTATGTACATTTTTATGAACGGATTTATGAATGGAGTCAACAATATTACTTCGGATTTATCATTCAGCACGCTAGCACACATTCGGATTTACAACGATATTCCAGAAGACCGTTCAAATTTATTGAAAGAAACTGTTAAACCCAACCAAGTTATTAATATCAGGGGTGCTAAAACCATAAAATATACCGAAGGAATTAAGAATTCGGCACAAATCATAGACTTGCTGAAAAAACAACAAGATATTACCGGAGCAACTCAGCAAGTGAATATCAATGTGTTTTTCAGAAACGGAGCTACCAAAGTGAATGGTTTGCTTTCGGGCATTGACGTTGAAAATGAAAATAAACTGTTCAAAACCAGTACATATATGACAGACGGCAAATGGAACGATTTGAATTTCCGAACGGATGGAACTATTATCGGTATTGGTTTGGCTACTAAAATGAGCTTAAAAATCAATGATAATCTAGTAGTTACTACTGCCGATGGCGTTACCAAAAGTTTTAAAATCATTGGAATATTCAAAACAACGGTTGCCGGTGTGGATAATACCAAAGCCTATATCCGTATCAACACGGCACGTCAGTTGCTTTCCGAAAATCAGAGTTATGTGACCGATATTCAGGTAGATATTAAAGATTACAATCAGGCCAGAACTGTTGCCAACCGAATAGCACCATTTGTTCCGTACAAAGTTGAACCCTGGCAGGTTTCGAATGGTCAACTCGAAGCAACTTCACAGTTAAGAGATATTCTGGCCATTGCTGTTTCACTTACTATTTTGATTGTAGCAGGTTTCGGAATTTACAACATTATGAACATGACAGTGAATGAAAAAATCCGGGAAATTGCCATTCTCAAAGCCATGGGTTACGCCAGTAAAGACATTGTCGAGATATTCCTGACTCAATCGATTGCTATTGGAATAGTGGGAGGTATAGTCGGAATTTTACTTGGATTTCTGATTTCGTTTGGTGTTAATCATGTACCATTCCGCATTGCCACACTTCAAACATTACCAATGACTTATTACATTAAAGATTATTCACTTGCTTTTATTTTCGGTCTCATTACGACTTTTGTAGCAGGATATTTGCCGGCACGAAAAGCGTCTAACATTGATCCCGTAACCATTATTAGAGGATAAAATATGGACAACAATATAGCTTTATCAGTAAAAAACCTGACAAAATATTTCTACGAACCGGAAACATTTCAGGTATTGAAGGACATTAGTTTCGATGTTCAAAAAGGTGAATTTCTTTCGTTGGTTGGAAAATCTGGTTCAGGTAAATCTACCATGCTTTACGTGCTTTCAAGTATGGATACAGATTATGAAGGCAGTCTGGAGATTAATAATGTAATGCTGACTGGAAAAACACAGAATGAATTAGCTGCTTTCCGAAATGCTAATATTGGTTTTGTATTTCAGTTTCATTATCTTTTGCCTGAATTTTCGTCGCTGGATAATGTCATGCTTCCGGCATTGAAACTCGGACAAAAATCGAAAGAAGAGATTGAACACGATGCATTGGAAAACCTATCATTGTTGGGATTAAAAGAACAGGCTCTGAAGTCTGCAAACAAACTTTCGGGTGGTCAGCAACAACGGGTGGCTATTGCCAGGGCATTGATAAATAATCCTTCAATTATTATGGGCGACGAACCAACCGGTAACCTTGATTCGAAAAACACGAAAATTGTTTTCGATATTTTCAAGCAATTGGCTCGTGAAAAAGGACAAACAATCATTACCGTTACCCACGATGATGATTTTGCAGCTAACAGCGACCGGATTATTGAATTACAGGATGGGGAATTGCTGAAATAATTCAAATTATTTGTTTTGGCTTATAAAGAATTGATAGGAAATTGGGTGGTTGCTCAATTTTCTATTTTCCCATATCCTCTGTTAGATTAAGCGGTCAGGTTTCACCTGTAAGTAAATCACGGGCAGCTCCGCAGGTCAAATACCGAGCAAGCGAGTGCAGAGCCAAACTTGTTTGAGCTATGCCGAGTGTAGCCGGTATTCTTGCAAAAAATCCCCAGCCGTCAAAAATCCCCGCCCCTCGTACCTCTGGGCTTGCACGGTCTTTTTGTCGGCTTCCGCACAATCAACCCTTCTGTTGTTTTTTTCTGTCACACTTTTTGCAAAAGGCAAAAAAGACGTTTGCACTCCAACCGCCACCACCGTGCTGCACTTGCGCCAGAAAAAAAACAACTCAAAGCTATTATACATAACATGTAGTTATGGTCATTCCCTTGCCTGACGGCAAATCAATAGGGAAGCCCATAACCTAATTATGTATAATAGCCGCACAAAATCAACGCCTTTGCCCCGCTCCGCTGCCCGAAGACCTCAAGAGTTCCCCGCCACCCGGTAGTTGTTGCAGTATCAAAAAATAGGTCGAGTTTTATTTACTTGTGCTTGCAGTCGGTTCATTCTCTTCTCTCATTGCGTTTCGGGGGACGCTGTTCGTACCTCACTTCGCGTCCACCCTTCACTCCATTCCGTTCTTTTCATTTCACCCACCTCAGCACCGCACAGCATAGGTGGTTTAGTCGTTCCATTCCACAATCCACGCAGTCATTCCATTTCGCTTTCTGGCTGTAATCCTCCCACAAATAAATCTACACACGAACAGCCAGTTAAGCTCCCTTTCATTCCCCAACGCCTGTTTCATTACACGTCTAATCCACCCAAGCTCTTTTCCAACGCAATTCCAATGGTCTATTTTTCATACTGCGGCGAGTTAGCCCCATTAAAACGCCTAAAGGCAGAGCGGTAAGTGTAAAGGCGTTCCGCCAATATAAGAAAGCCACAATAAGACCCCACCACCCATTAGTTGTGCAGAAAAAAATATATAACGAATTGATTTTACTTGTGCTTGTGGTCTATGCGTTCCATTCCGTCTACATTTCGTTCCGGTTAGGTTTCGTACCTCAACCCAACCACACTTCATTTCGCCTTCATTGCAAGCATTCACCTCAGCACCGCACAGCTTCGGGAAATACTCATTTCCATTTCGCAAGCTCATTCATTCCGTTTTCCCCAAGCCCTTTTCCAACGCATTTCCAGTGGTATATATTTCTTTCTGCGACGAGTTAGCCCCGAATAATCTGAAGATAGTTTATGATAATGGTATAAGAAGCTAAATACTATTTCTCCACAAAAAAAAATGAATATACAAAGATAGCCGTTTCGCTTACCGGCAGTAAAGGTCAAGCCCTACGGGTTTTTGTCACAATCTCCACACCTCGCTACGCTTCGGGTAGTATTCTGACAAAAAACCTTGACAGCCGCCGCTCTCCTGGCTGTTTGAAGAGTATATCCTTTTTTTTTCTTCTTTTCTTTTTTCTTTCTCTTTCTGGGGGGAAAAATTATTTGCAGGGGCAGCAGCTCGTGTTTTCACCCTCTAATCATTTGGCTTATGTGTACCTTTATTTTGAAGTCTTGCAATCAGAAAGAAGAAATCCGAAAACCTCATTTCTTTATCCTAAACAAAGGAAATAACAGCGGAAAACCGCTTTTGTTACCCTGTCCGAATTGCTTTATTATTCAGTTTCAATGCGAAGAAGAAAAAGAAAAAATCTACTGGCTGTCGTATAGTTTGTGGCAGTCTAAAGCTTTTTATCCGCTGTTGCGTGGTTCGGTTATTCCTTTTGTAGTGCTCAGGGATGTAAAGTCCTGCCTTTCGGATGGTTTAATTAAAGCCAATGCAAATCCGGTTCAATTTGAAAAAGCTGTTTCTACGCTCCGCAGTCTGGAAGCTCTGGAAAAAAATTACAAGCAAAACCTGCTTTTAATTTCCAATGCCAGGCGGATGCTGTTTTACAAGTACATTAGTTGAGTGTGGGTGGGGTTGGTTTACCTTTGGTGACCAGCTCCATTTTCGCTTTAGTTAGCTTTGGCGAAAAACGAGAATAACTTTTTTTAGGGCTCGATGGGACGGCCCAAAAAGTTATTTCCCGTTTTCCGAGTGATGGCTGCAAATAATCAAATCTATAAAAATTCAGAATCTTCCTCAACAGAAAATTCAGAGAGTTACAATACAAAAAAACCTCCCAATCTGGGAGGCCTTAATACCACTACAAAAGGTTACCGCAACTGATAACTGTAGTTTTTAGCGATTTCTTCGCTTGAAAAAATTCTTCAAAACCAATGATACAACAAAACTCACAACAGCGCCTACAACGGCAAGAATAATCGTTCTGACCAGGTCTTCGATAAACACGTTGCTAAACACTGATAGCAACATACCGCCACAGGTACCGGCAAACACTTGGCCGTCGCTGTTTGTTTCAAGGAGTTTCATTTTCGGTTGTTTTTGAATCGGTTGTGTCAACTGCTGTTTGACTAACAGCTGTTACCACTCCACCGGCTAATGCTACATATCCGGCTGCAGCTACCAAACCGGCAGGAAGTGCAATCGGTGACGCTAAAATTGCTCCGCCTATG
>TBL_comb47_HYPODRAFT_10008321_pt1 | contig 10635 bp, 8 predicted proteins | sample TroBogypolimnion_40_FD_10682 | JGI IMG/M metagenome (IMG submission 10682)
CGTCGCGACAACCACCGTGGACCAGCTGCTGGATTATGGCCTCAACACGCCGCCGGACGCGCGGCGCTCCCGGCGCTGCGTGGACCAGCGCTGCCAGCTCATCGCCAAAAATCTGGCGAAGCGGGCCTAAACAAATATCCTTGGGGGATGAATTTCTACCCGACCATCAGGAACGTCACCTTATGAACCAGCCCATCTCCCGTCGTCAATTTGTCGCGTCCTCGCTCACCGCCGGGGCCGCCCTCGCCTTCTTGCCGCGCACGACCCTGCGGGCCGCCGAGTCCGCCGGCAATAAAGTTGTCCTTGCCGTCGCGGGCGTCCGCAGCGGCGCTCCCGGCAGCAGCGGACGCGGCTTGGAACTGATTGACAAGTTCACGAAACTGCCCGGCGTTGAGTTCAAATATGTGATTGATGTAAACCAGAATTATCTCGACCCGGCCGCCGCCATCACGGAAAAGAAGCAGGGCCATGCGCCGAAGATGGAGACCGATTTCCGCCGTGTTCTCGAGGACAAGGAGGTGGACGCGCTGCTCATCACCACGCCGGATCACTGGCATGCGCCCATGGCCATCCTGGCGGCGAAGGCGGGCAAGCATGTCTATGTCGAGAAACCATGCAGTCACAATCCGCATGAAGGCGAACTCCTGGTCGAAGTTGCCAGCAAGTCTAAACGGCTCGTCCAAATGGGGAGCCAGCGTCGCTCCATCGCCAATGTCCAGCAGATGGTGCGGGACATCCATTCCGGCGTGATCGGCAATTTATTTTTCGCCCAGTGCTTTTATTCCCGGCGCCGTCCGCCCATCGGTTTCGGCAAAGCCGTCCCGCCGCCGGCGGAACTGGACTGGGATTTGTGGCAGGGCCCGGCTCCGCGCACGGCCTATCGCGACAACGTCGCGCCCTACAACTGGCATTGGTTCTGGCGCTGGGGCACCGGCGAGGCGCTCAACAACGGCGTGCATCTGCTCGACGTCGCGCGCTGGGCCATGGATGTGACGTTCCCGACGAAGGTCAGTTCATTTGGCGGACGCTGGCACGATGTGGGCCTCGACGACTGGGAGGCGCCGGACACGCAGGAGATTCAGCTTCAATTCGGCCCCGGCCGAGGCATCTCGTGGTTCGGCCGCTCGTGCAGCACCTACGGTGCGCCGGGTTACAAGGCCAATGGAATTGTTTTCTACGGCAACCAGGGCACGATTGATTACGACGGTGGTGGCACCTACACGGTTTATGATCTGGACAACAAATCGCTCAAGACGGTCGGCGAGGATCCCGCCAAGAAAGCCAACCTGGCTAACGGTGCTGATCCCGGTCTCAACGACACGCACGCGCTGAACTTCATCGAGTCCATCCGGGGCAACGCGAAATTGAACGCGCCGATCGCGCAGGGACACAACAGCACGCTGCTCGCCCAGCTCGGCAACATCGCACAACGCACGGGTCGCAGCCTCGCCACTGATCCCACCAACGGCCACATACTCGGCGATCCCGAAGCGGCAAAACTGTGGCAGCGGGAATACGAGCCGGGCTGGGAACCGACGCTCTGAGGCTTTAATCATTGAGTTTAATCAGCCGGTGAAAAACCAGTCCCGCCGCAGTTTCCTGAAAGCCACCTTGCGGGGTGGCATGGGCTTGATCCTATTGCCGACCATCCTTCCGGCGCGGCTTCTGGGGGCGGAAGCCCCGGGCCGGAAAATCCAGGTCGCCCAAATCGGCTGCGGCCGCATGGGCCGGAGTGACCTGGGCAACATCTTGACCGAGCCGCTGGCGCGCGTTGTCGCCGTGTGCGACCTCGATTCCAAACGCCTCGCCGCCGGTAAAACCATGGTGGAGGATTATTACACCGAACGCGGGGAGACGGTCGTCAACGTGAAATCCTTTCACGATTACCACGATGTCCTGGCGTCGCCGGAGATTGATGCGGTGGTCATCACCGTGCCCGACCATTCGCACGCACTCGTGGCCATCGAGGCGGCGATCGCGGGCAAACATATTTACATCCAGAAGCCCGTCACCTATTCCATCGCCGAAGCCATCGCCCTGCGCAAAACGGTCGCGGCGAAGAAAATCATTTTGCAGACCGGTTCGCAGCAGCGTTCCGAGCGGCCGTGGGGAAGTTTTCGCAAGGCGAGCGAAGCCGTCCGCAACGGGCGCATCGGCCAGTTGAAAACGATTCGCATCGGTATCGGTCTCGACAAGGCCAGCGGCGAAAAGCCGGCGCCGATGACCGTGCCGGCGAATCTGGATTACGAACGCTGGCTTGGCCCGGCCCCGGAACAGCCCTACATGGAAGGCCGGGTGCATCCGCAGGACAGCCTGGACGGCCGCCCCGGCTGGATCACCACGGAAGATTTCGGCCTGGGCATGATCACCAACTGGGGGGCGCATCACGTGGACATCGCCCAGTGGGCCATGGGTCAGGAACTCGGCGGGCCGCTGACAATTGACGCCCGCGCCCAGTTCATCAAGCACGATCTGGTGACCGTGCACACCGCCTATCACGTCGAGCTGCTGTATCCCAAAGCGGTGCAGGTGATACTCGACAATAAATTCAAAACCGGCATCCGCTTTGAAGGCGACGAAGGCTGGATCTTCTGCACCCGCAGCGGAGAAGTTGATCCCACCAATGAAGCCCTAAGTCGCGCGGATCGCGAGGCCCGGCTGCCATTGCGCGCCAGCGATCCGAAAATCCTTTCGCCGCTTGCCGAAAACGCCGTGCACTGGCCGGCCAGCAAATCGCATCACGGCAACTGGCTTGCCAGTATCGCCGCCAACCGTCCGCCCATTGCGCCCATCGAACAATCCGCCCGCAGCCTCGAAGCCTGCGCGGCGGCGTGGATCAGCATGAAACTCAAACGCAAACTGACCTGGGACGCCGCCACCGAAATGTTCGTGAATGACACCGCCGCCAATGCCCTGCGCGGACGCCGGGCGCGCAAGGCGGAATATGATTATGAGCGGGCCATGCGGAACGCCGGCATCATTTGAGAATTGCGCCGACCCGCAACCCCAAGTCATCCGCCTGCGCCGGCCACCCCGGCGCGCAAACTTACTGCCGTCTGTCCGAAGCAACCGGAATTGCGACAATTTCGGTGATCGCTGTAATCAAAATGCATGACAATACCCACGTCACTTGCAGGACTATACTGGAATCATTCGACGCATGGGGCAGCAGGAAAAATGAACACCAAACAATTCACCCGCCGGAATTTCATCAAGACCACCGCACTAGCACTGCCATTGGTTGCGGCGGGATGCGGTAGCGGGCCCACACAGACCCAACCGGCCGCGCCCGCCGGCGACTTCGTAACGATCCGCAACCGTCGCTTCGAACGAGGCGGTCAGCCGTATTGTTTCATCGGGGCTAATTTTCATCTGGCGGCCATGCTGGGCAATCCCGATCTGCCGGGGGGCCGTGTGCGGCTCGTCCGCGAACTCGACCAGTTGCAGTCCATCGGTATCTCCAACCTCCGTGTGCTGGCCGGCTCGGAAGATCCGCTGGCGCAGAACGGCGGACCCGGCTTCACCGGGCGACCCGGCCAGTGGAATGAAACGTTCTTGCGGGGCCTTGATTTCGTGCTCGTCGAAATGGCGAAGCGCAACATGACCGGGGTTCTCTACCTGACCAACTATTGGGAATGGTCCGGCGGCATGGCGGTTTATGTGCATTGGGCCACCGGCGAACCGATTCCCGATCCGAACACGCCCGGAGCCGGAAATCCCGGGGCGGCCCACATGACCTATGCCGCCCGTTTCTACGGACTCCCGCGCGCACAGGAATTATTCCGGAGCCACATCACACGTGTGCTCCACCGGCGCAACACCATCAACGGCCGAAGCTATGATGAAGATCCTACCATCATGGCCTGGCAATTATCCAACGAGCCGCGACCAGGCACGGATGTTCCCGCCACCGAGGCGAACCTGCCCGCCTTCTACACGTGGATGGATGAGACGGCGCGCTTCATCAAGGAACGCGCGCCCCACCAGCTCGTCAGCACCGGCAACGAAGGCACGATGGGCTGCCTTGGTAAAACCGACGCCTATCTGAAAGTGCATCAAAGCCCGGCGGTGGATTACGTCACGCTGCATGTCTGGGTCAAGAACTGGGGCTGGCTGAAGGAGTCGCACTTGGGGCCACAATATGACGAAGCAGTCACCCGCGCCGTGCAGCATATCGAGCAGCACATGGCCCTCGCCGACCAACTCGGCAAGCCGCTGGTGATGGAGGAATTCGGCATCGATCGCGACGACGGTCGCACCGACGCGGATGGCCTGACCACCATGCGGGATGATTACTACGCCAAAATATTCCAGCGGGTGCTCGCTTCCTGCCAGACCGGCGGCGCCCTGCAGGCGACCAACTTCTGGATGTGGTCCGGGGAAGCCACCGCGGCGGCTCGCGCGCGGACGGGCCGGACGGACACCGCGGAACCCCGCGCTTATGTTGACGTCAACGGGGTGCTGGCCACCGACCGCACCACGCTGGACATCATCCGGGCGCACAACCGGCAGCTGGCAAACTTGGCGGGCTGAGGGCTAGGGGGAACTTTCTTGGCTCGCCCTTGCGCAGTTTAAAAAACGGAAGCCGAAAAGTTGACGCAGGCCGCGCGAATCAGGCGTCAGCGTCCCGGTAGCCCTCCGCCAATTTTTGGGAGGCGGCCAAACTGCGCCAATCTTCCAAGCAAGGCAAAGTGCCAGATGGTTCGTGGCCTTCACCGCCGATTTTCCGCATTGTGGCCAACAACAGGCTGGACAGTTTTTTGCGTCCAGCATAGGGTTTGGACGTGACACAAGATAGGCGGCTGGAGGCGCAATCGATATGCCGCCGGCAAATTATGCGCATTTTATTTTGCACGATCCTGCTCGCGATAACCGTTCCGTGCTGGTCGCATGCCGAGGAACTCATTTCCGGAGAGCTCGCGTTTGATCCGCCGTCGTTCCTGTCCAGCATCCCGTCAATCCGCGACGGCACCAATTCTGAAAACGGCCTCCGCATCGTCCGGCGTTACGCCGCTGCCGACAATGATCCGCGAACGTCCCAGCGTCTGGTCATTGTCAGCCTCCGCGAGCTGGGGGCTATCTCGGCTTCGGGGAAAGCTGCCGCCGATGGCAGCTTGGCGAATCAGGCGCTCCGTGACGCCATGCAAACCGCCGTGAATGCCACCCGCAATGCCACCAATGTCACTTCGGCGACCGAGACGGAAGTGGGCGGACAGGTGGCGTGGCTCGTGTCTTATCAGGTGCCCCGGACCTACTGGCAAAAACCGGACGGTGAACTTTTTCCCTATGAAGTTTATTGGGTGCGGGTTCAAACCAATCAAGTTGTGGAGATCAAACTGATTGCGGACTCGCTGGAACACCTGCAAACGCTCAAGCCGTGCCTGTCCCGGTTTAAAATCACCAAATCTTTTCCGGCTTCATCTACCACCGAAACCACGGGCCTCACTCCTTGAATGGCGTGGCCGGGCGCATCCGGTTAAATCCGTTTCTCGTCCGCGTCGAGCATGTCCACGAAACATTTGATGTCGTCGCGTTGACTTAATCCGGCCTGCTCCTTGCGCATCTGGAGCCGGGCCACGGCTGGGGCATCGCTGGCCAGCGGGCGGCTCAAGACATCATTCCAATGCGCGGCTTTCTCGGTGGCGGTGCGCTTCACGTTCTTGTGAACCCAGTCGCACACTTCGCCGTCGGTGATGGATTTCTTCACGATCTCCACGAACTGTTCGTGCGTCACGCCGGCGGCCTTGAGCCAGAAGCCGTCGAAGGCCTTGCCGAGATTCTCCTGATAATCGGCGTGGAGTTTGCCGGCAAGATGCAGGCGAACCTTGTCAATATAGCGGGGCAGGTAATGCCAGCCGTCCATGGTTTCACGCGGGCTGCGGGGACAAATGATTTCGCTCATGGAACGAATCATCCGCCAACCGGCGGAAAATTTCAAATTTGAAATTTGCATTTCCGCCCCGCGCTTCCATCTTCTCAGGCATGAAACGATTTGATTTTGACGTGGCGGTTCTCGGCGGCGGCAGCGGCGGTTACGCGGCGGCGCGCTCGGCGGCGGGCGCGGGCCTGAAAACCGTTGTGATCGAAGGCGGCGAGGAAGTCGGCGGCCTTTGCATCCTGCGGGGTTGCATGCCCACGAAGGCGCTGCTCTACGCGGCGGAAGTCAAAAATCTCGCCGAACACGCGGCGACGTGGGGGGTGCGCGTGGGAAAAGTCGGTTTTGATTTTACCAAAGTCATGGCGCGCAAAAATGCGCAAATCAAAGATTTCGCCGACTTCCGCGCGCAACAGCTCAACGCGGGGAAATTCAAGCTCATCCGTGCCAATGCCAGTTTTGCCGATACGCATACGGTAGAATTGAGCAACGGCAAAAAGGTGACTGCAAAAAACTTCATCATCGCCACCGGCTCCCGCGTCGCACCAGCCCCCCTGCCCCGGCTTGATGACGTCGGCTTCATCACGAGCGACGAGGCGGTGGCGCTGAAGAAATTGCCCAAGTCGCTGATCATCCTCGGCGGCGGCGCGATTGCGTGCGAGTTTGCGCAATTCTTTGTTCGCTTTGGCGTCAAGGTCGCGCTCATCCAGCGCAGCGAACATATCTTGAAGGAGTTTGACGCCGATGCTGGAACGGAAATCGAAAAAGTTTTCCGGCGCGAAGGAATGCAAGTCTTCACCGGCACCAAGCTTCTGGACGCCACGCGGAAAGGAACATTGAAAACGATTTCGTTTGAGCAGAATGGCAAGCGCGTCTCCGTTGCCGCCGAGGAAATTCTCTTTGCTCTTGGCCGCGTGCCGAACACGTCTTTGCTGAACTTGGCCGCCGCCGGCGTAAAAACCGAAAACGGCCGCATTGTGACGAACGAAAAAATGCAGACTTCCGCGCCGCACATCTTCGCGGCGGGCGACTGCTGCGGACCGCACGAGATCGTCCATATCGCCATCCAGCAGGGCGAAACGGCGGTTCACAACATGGTAAAACCGAAAGCACCGCGTCGGATAAATTACCGGCTGCTGATTTCCGTCGTGTTCACCGAGCCGCAGGTGGCAACAGTTGGCTTGACCGAAAAGGAAGCGGCGGCGCGCGGCATCAAATTCCTCACGGCCAGCTATCCGTTCAACGACCACGGCAAATCGCTCCTCATGGAGGCGAAGGACGGTTTCGTGAAACTGCTGGCGAATCCGAAGACCGGCGAAATTATCGGCGGTGCGTGCGTCGGGCCGGTCGGGGGAGAACTGATCCACGAAATCGTCCCCGCGATGGCCAAGCGCATGACCGTTCACGAACTCGCCGCCATGCCGCATTATCACCCGACGCTCGCGGAAATGTGGACCTATCCGGCGGAGGAGCTGATGGAACGCATCGGCTGATTCAAGGTTGCGGCGGGCGCTTCTGCATTTTCCACCGCAGCCAGATCCAGAGCAGCAGTTGGAAAATTACCGGCGCAAAACAGACGGACCAAAACGCATTGCGCGGCCCGGTCTGGGTGAAGTCGAGCCAGCGGTGGCGGACAAAAAATTCCCGCGCCACAGGATCGTTGGCGTGGTTCGCCAGCGCGCCGCCGCCGAGAGCGAGTTCGTGCGCGACGGCCAGACCGCCCAGCGCCGCGTGCCAGGCGATGGCAAATCCCCCAGAGGCAATCAGGCCGATGGCCAAGCCGCCCATGGCTGCTCCGCCCACGGCGATTCCGCCAAAGGCCAGCAGGCCCAGACCGAACCCGCCAAACGAAATAATACCCACGCTCGCGCCGCCCATGCTGATGCCGCCGACAGCCACCGCGCCATTGGCGAACAGAACGCCAAACGCAACCTCGCCGCAGGCAATCCAGCCGACAGCAGGCTGGATTTTATTTTCACCCGGCAATCTTCCCGTGCGACAATGCACCAACGGCAGCCCGAACAGCGTGGCGCGGCTGCGATATTCCCACGGCGTGCAAAACATGTGACCTTCGCCCGCCTTGGCGAATGCCTGAGGGTGCCGCGCCTTTTCCTCTTCCCGCATCCGGGCAAATTTCCGGTTGAACTGCCAAGCGTTGACAAAAATGAAAATACCATAGGCCAGCGTGATGGCCACGCCGAGGCCGATGACCAGAGCCGGGTGTTCCTTCCACAGCGGAATCACCTTGAAGCCAAATAACAATAGACTCGCGGTAAAAACAACCACGGCCACCGCAATGATTTTGCTGGAACGAATCACAAACGCGCGTTCCCGCGGCGTGCGGGTGCTGTTCAGACTGGACTTCAACCCGAGGTAGCCGCCAAGCAGGCCGATTGCCGGACCGGCCAACACTCCGAGCACGGAGGCAAATGTCGCTCCCGTGGCGGATGCCCCGCCCTTGGCCGCGACCATTGCGACCGAGGCAGCCTTCACGGAAGTCGCCATGGAGACCGGCAATGCCGCGAGCACGCCCAGCGTGAACGCCTGTCCGGGATTGGTCCGCGCCAGCGCGCCTTCGACGAACGCGAGCACTTCCTCGTGCAATAATTTTCTCCCGCGCGACAGGCGCTGCTTCACGTTGTCCTCCGTCAGCTCCAGTTTTTCCGCGACGGACTCCACGGATTGATGTTCGCGGTAAAAGAGCACGAGCGGTTCGCGGTAAATCTCCGGGATGCGTTCGAGCGAGCGCCAGAGAATCGCCTGTTCCTCATTGCTGATGGTTTGTTCGCCGGGCAATGGTTCGGGCGAGCGCGATTCGGCAATTTCTTCAAGCGCCGCGCCGTGATGACTGGGCTCGCGACCCTGCTGACGCATCGCGTCACAAGTGAGATTGCGCGCAATGCGGCACAGCCACGACCGCAGCTTTTCCGGCTCGCGGAGATTGCGCAACTGCCGCCAGGCTGTGACAAAAGTTTCCTGCGCCAGATCCTCGCTCTGGCTCAAACTGCCGGTGGCGCTGTAAGCGAGCGAGCAGACGAGCGATTGATAGCGCGCCACGATCTGACCGAAGGCATCGCGATTGCCGGTCAGGCTGGCACTGACCAGTTCGGCGTCATTGGGGGCGGCGACGGACATCGTGGTTGTCATCATAATACCGCATAGGTCTGGAAACCAACCCCGGAGGTGACAAACAATAGGCGCATTTTTTCATCCCCGAGTTTGGAACAAGAACTGGCCGAGAAAATTCCTACTGCCCGTTGATTTTCTTCAAGAGCACGGGGTCGCTGGGAAATTTGGTCAACCCAAGCTGCCAGGTGGCAAGGGCCTTTTCCGGCTGGCCGATTTTCCGGTATTCGTTGCCGAGCACGACATAGGTCTGCGCGAACGCCGGGTTCGGCGTCATCGTTTCCTGCTGGTCAATGAGACCGGACAGGCGCTGGACGACGTCGTTGTCGCGCACCGGGTCCGCCGGCCAGTAATACATTGAGGAAGCCTTGACGAAATTCGCCTCCCAGTTTTGCGGGTCAATTTTCAGCGCGGCGTTGAAACTCTGGTCGGCCTGCATCGCCAGGATGCCCATTTCATTGAGGTCGCCGCCCGCCTCCTTGATCGCGCGCACCTGGTTGAGTTGCGCCTCGCCCAGCGTGGTGGGCAATTGTGAATTATTCGGATTGTCCGCCGCGCGCTGTTTCAATTCCGCGATTGCCTGATCCATCTGACCTGACTTGATCAACTGCTGAAACAGCTCGTGCTTTTCCCCGGCGCTTTTCGCGGACAACAGCGCGTCAATCGCCTTGTGAATGGGATTGGCGGAATCATCGGGCTTCGCCGCGCTGACAACCGGAGGTGCGGGCGAACCCTTTATCGGTTCGCCTGCGTTCGCTGGGACCGTTTGCGGCGAGGCCGGTTGGGGCGCGCCGGCATTTCCGGGCGGGAAAGGCGGCGCGGTTACGCCGGGCGCCGATTCAACCACCGGCGCGGGAGCCGGCGGCGCGGCATTGTGCCGGTTCAAAAAGACCAGCGCGCAAGCGATACCAGCGCTGAAAACAACCAGGAGCAGTGCGAATTTTTTCATATTATGGATGGAGTAAAACCCGGGCATCGGTCCGCTCGCGCCGACGCGCACGCGCGATCATCTGCCATTGAACTATCAACGGCGCGATCCAGATGAGATTGAATACGAACCAATGGCTGTGGATGACTTGAACCCAGCGAAAAAACAAATTTGATTCGATGAATTGCCGGGCCAGTTCGTTGTTGGCCTGCGCGGCATGGGCGAAACCGCCGACCGCAAAATCATGCGCCAGCGCAAAATTTCCCGCGGCCGCGTGCCATGCGATGGCTAGGCAGCCGACCGCTTGCCACCCGGCAACCACTCCGCCAAACGACCAGGCACCAAATCCCACGGCTCCGACGGCAAAGATTCCGGCGACCAGGCCGCCGAAAGGCAGGAACCCGACAGCCACGCCGCCGATGCTCAAAGGCGCGATTGCGACGCCGCCAAACGCGAACAGTCCGCCAACGGCGTAGTCGGCCACGGCGATCCAGGCCCGCACGGGCCTGGTCAGATGGTCGAACCGCTGGCCGAGGCGGATGTGGACGAGCGGCAATCCGCAGAGGCTGGCACGGCTGCGATATTCCCAGGCGGGAGCACGAATTTCCTTCAACTGTCCGGCTGCCAAAGCCCGGGCATCGTTTTTTCGCCCGCGCCAAGTGAGGGCAGCCGCAAAGGCAAACAGCGTAAGCAGATAAATCACCAC
>TBL_comb47_HYPODRAFT_10008326_pt1 | contig 10628 bp, 9 predicted proteins | sample TroBogypolimnion_40_FD_10682 | JGI IMG/M metagenome (IMG submission 10682)
AAAAACTGGTCGGGGTGGAGAGATTTGAACTCCCGACATCCTGCTCCCAAAGCAGGCGCGCTACCAGGCTACGCTACACCCCGAGGGGCGAGATTATCTCGCATATTATTCTAAAGGTCAATTCTAATATTTACGAATAGCCTGTTAAAATAGCATTTTTTTTATCTGCACCCCCAAAATATATATGTCGGCTCAAATTATTAATGGTAAAGCAATTGCTGAAAAAATGCTTAGTAGCATTCAATCACGCATCAATGATCGTTTAATTCATGGCAAGCGCGCACCATCTCTTGCTGTAATCTTAGTTGGTGGCGACCCAGCGTCGAGCATTTATGTTCGCAACAAACGATTGGCATGTGAAAAGGTAGGCATCCATTCAATTGCTTATGATTTACCATCCGACATTAAAGAAAGCGAACTATTAACACTCATTCAAAAATTAAACGATGACGATATGGTCGATGGCATTCTTGTACAATCGCCTTTGCCATCGCAAATTGATGAAAAGTTAATTATTGAGCATATCAGCGCAAGCAAAGATGTTGATGGTTTCCATCCTTACAACATCGGTCGTCTTGCTGTGCGCCAGCCAACACTTCGCTCCTGTACTCCTTTTGGTGTGATCAAGATGCTTAACAATGCAAATATCGATCTCAAAGGTTTAGACGCAGTAGTTGTAGGCGTTTCTAACCACGTTGGCCGCCCGATGGCATTAGAGTTACTTTTAGCTGGTTGCACGGTCACTTGCTGTCATCGACACACGAAAGACCTCCAAAGCAATATCGCACGCGCTGATTTAGTGGTTGCGGCAGCCGGCAAAGCCGGCCTCATTAAAGGCGAATGGATCAAACATGGTGCGATTGTGGTAGATATTGGCATTAATCGTTTAGATAACGGCACAATCAGTGGCGACGTCGATTTTGAAGCGGCGAAAGAGCGTGCTGGTTGGATTACCCCCGTCCCTGGCGGAGTTGGCCCTATGACTGTAGCCACACTCATGGAAAATACATTATTAGCCATGGAGTTACGAGGCGTATAAATAATATTTATGATTGATTTAACAACTTTGCATACATTAACTAATGCGTGTACACTTTGCACCGCCTTAATTTTATGTTAATGGCAATTAAGTCAACCATCATTTAAATCTTCAAGGTACACATGGCTGAAATCACAAAACAATTTGTTCCTTACGTAGCAACTGCTGATGAGGAGTACATGAATGATAAGCAACTTGCTCATTTCACGACGATTCTAAACGACTGGAAAAATGAGTTAAGTCAGGATATCGATCGAACCGTGCACACAATGCAGGATGAAGTCACAATGTTTGCTGATCCCAATGATCGGGCAAGCCAAGAGTCAGATATGACACTAGAACTTCGCAACCGCGACAGGGAACGCAAACTTATTAAGAAAATCGAAAGTACGTTGAGAAAAATTCAAGAACATGAATATGGTTATTGCAATGGTTGCGGTATAGAGATTGGTCTAAAACGACTTGAAGCTCGCCCAACGGCGACACTATGTATCGACTGCAAGACACTTGATGAAATGCGTGAGAAACAAGTCGCTAAATAATCAATCTTTAAAGAAAAGCAAAAAGGCCCGATTTTATCGGGCCTTTTTGCTTTTCTACCTTACTTCTTACTCGGCAGCTGGGGTTTCTGTTGTTGTAGGCGGATCAATCAGAGCCTTCATGCTTAAACGCACACGGCCTTTCTCATCAGCTTCGACCACTTTAACTTTTACAATTTGACCTTCTTTTAAGAAGTCGCCCACAGCATTCACACGTTCGTGTGCAATTTGTGAAATGTGCAATAAGCCATCTTTACCCGGTAGCAATGAAACAATTGCACCAAAATCTAATAGCTTAATAACTGGACCTTCATACACTTGGCCAATTTCAACTTCTGCAGTAATCGCTTCGATGCGTTTTTTCGCCTCTTCGCCCGCTTCAGCACTCACACAACCAATTTTGATAGTACCATCATCTTCGATATCAATCGTCGCGCCAGTCTCTTCAGTCAACGCACGAATCACAGCGCCACCTTTACCAATCACGTCACGAATCTTCTCTGGATTGATCTTCATTGTGATGATACGCGGTGCAAATGCTGACAATTCAGTACGTGAAGTATCCATTGATGACTTCATGATACCTAAAATGTGCATACGGCCTTCTTTTGCTTGTGACAATGCAACTTGCATGATTTCAGCCGTAATACCTGTAATCTTAATATCCATTTGGAGCGCAGTAATACCATCCTCTGTACCTGCTACCTTAAAATCCATATCGCCCAAGTGATCCTCATCACCCAAAATGTCCGTTAGCACAGCAACACGATTACCTTCTTTAATCAAGCCCATTGCAATACCTGCTACGTGTGATTTAACTGGCACACCAGCATCCATCAATGCCAAGCAACCACCACAAACTGAAGCCATTGAACTTGAACCATTTGATTCTGTAATTTCAGAAACGATACGAATGGTGTAACCGAAATCTTCTTGTGAAGGCAATGCAGCAATCAAAGCACGCTTTGCTAAACGACCGTGACCAATCTCACGACGTTTTGGGGTCCCAACACGACCTGTTTCACCAGTCGCGTATGGTGGCATGTTGTAATGCAACATGAAACGATCGTTGTAAGCACCTTCAAGGGCATCAATTGTTTGCTCATCACGGCCTGTACCTAATGTTGCAACAACCAAGGCTTGTGTCTCACCTCGCGTAAACAATGCTGAACCATGAGTGCGTGGCAATACGCCAGTACGGATCGTAATAGGACGTACCGTACGTGTATCACGACCATCGATACGTGGCTCACCGTTCAAGATTTGGCTACGTACAACTTTCGCTTCTAAATCAAAAAATGCTGATTTAATTTCATTCGCTTCTTGAGTAGAAGTTTCTTCATTAATCAACTCTGCAATTACGCGGTTTTTGATTTCTTCTAACTTAGTAGAGCGCGCACCTTTTGATTTGATTTGGTAAGCCGCATTAATGTCAGCATTAGCCAATGCTGTTACTTTCTCAATTACTGCTGTATTTGGTGCTGGCGGTGTCCAGTCCCAAGCTTCCTTACCGACTTCAGCAGCCAATTCGTTAATCATATTGATCACTGCTTGCATTTGCTCATGTCCAAATACAACAGCACCCAACATCACATCTTCTGGCAACTCTTTTGCTTCTGACTCAACCATCATTACAGCACTTGCTGTCGCTGCAACCACTAAATCTAATTCAGTTTCTTTCATTTGTGATGCTGATGGATTGATGATGTATTTACCATCAATATAACCAACACGTGCGGCACCTAATGGCCCGTAGAAAGGGATACCAGAGATTGCCATTGCGGCTGATGCCCCAATAATGGCAGGAATATCTGGATCAATTTCACTGTCTGATGACATAACAGTAGCCACAACTTGCACTTCGTTGTAAAACGCTTCTGGGAATAATGGACGCAGTGGGCGATCGATTAAACGTGATGTCAGTGTTTCTTTTTCTGAAGGACGGCCTTCACGCTTAAAAAAACCACCTGGGATTTTACCTGCAGCGTATGTACGTTCTTGGTAATCAACGGTCAACGGGAAAAAATCTTGACCCGCTTTAACTTCGGTTTTACCAACAACAGTTACTAAAACTGCTGTATCGCCATAGGTCACCATCACAGCGCCATCTGCTTGGCGTGCAATTTCACCTGTTTCTAGGATGAGCTCATGCGCACCGTATTGAATACTCTTTTTTACTTTATTAAACATTAGTCTTCCTTTTTCACATTAATGCCCATTATTTACAACCCTAATAACGAGCAACGATAGATGGCATGACGCCACTTTGGTACAACAAAAAAGCCAAAAGCACTACGTTTATACGTAATGCTTCTGGCTTTTTATTCAACTGCAAAAATCGTGTATCGCTTTTTGCAAAAATTTATTTACGAATACCTAAGCGTTCAATCAAAACTTGATATCGGCTTAGATCTTTGCCTTTTAAATAGTCTAACAAACGACGACGTTGGCTAACCAAAGCTAGCAAACCACGACGTGAGTGATTGTCTTTTTTGTTAGACTTGAAGTGTTCTGTAAGGTATGTAATACGTGCGGTTAACAGTGCCACTTGCACTTCTGGACTACCTGTATCTGCTGGGGCGCGTTGAAAGTCTGCGACGATCTTAGCGGTATCTTGTGTGGTCATTGCCATCTTTATATTTCCTTTTAGTTAGCGTCAATGCAAAAGCAGGGAATCCGCGAATGCATTCATTTACGACTTGGACGCGAATTTTATCCGTAACCATGTGATTTATCAAGCAGAATTAAGAAAAATCTCGCATTAATCGTTTAGGTGCGATTTTTCCATCATCCTGTAAAAAGCCCAACCCGAGAAAACGTGCATTTGCATCAAACAAACGCATTTCTCCATGAGGAATTTTGCCTGAAACCCACACAGCTTGGCCTTGCATCAAATAATGTGCGGCATCTGAATTAAGATTTACCGAGGGTAAATAGGCAATGGCAGAATCGATGGGCAACAATAATGACTGAAGTACATCAACAGAGGAGTCTTTTATCTTCTGTTCTAACTGCTCTATCGTGACGGCATCGGCTAATTCATAGCCCGCCGTTTCAATTCTTCGCAAACCAATCAAATGCGCCCCAGAGCCAAGTGCATTACCTATATCTTCAGCTAGAGTGCGAATATAGGTCCCTTTACTACATTTAACTGTGATTGCTGCAACATCTTTTTCAAAGTGTGTGATGATGATTCTCGTAATCTTCACAACACGTGACTGACGTTCGATATCCAACCCTTCACGAGCATACTCATATAAGGCTTTACCTTCAAATTTCAGCGCTGAATACATCGGCGGGACTTGGCTAATTTCACCAATAAAAGATTGGCATACTAACTCTAGTTGCTCACGCGTAAAGAGAACATCGCTCTTTGCAATCACTTCGCCTTCAGCATCTCCAGTAGTGGTGGTGGTGCCAAATTTGACTGTAGCGATATAGGTTTTATCTGCGTCAGTAACGTATTGAGCAAACTTTGTTGCTTCGCCTAAACAAATAGGAAGCAAACCAGTCGCCAAAGGATCTAATGTTCCTGTATGACCTGCTTTAGCGGCTTGGAATAGCCATTTAACTTTTTGAAGCGCTTGATTAGATGAAAAACCGAGTGGCTTGTCGAGCAACAAGACGCCGTTGATATTACGTTTAACTCTTTTGAATTGCGCCATTTGGCAGATTTTACTTATGAAGCGTTATTCTTTAGGACTATCTGCCAAAGCTTGATTGATAAGGCGTGTTAATTTCATCCCGTTATCAATTGAAGCATCGTAGACAAAATGGAGCTGCGGCACGGTACGAAGCAACATGCGTTTAGAAAGCTGGCTACGTAAAAAACCTGCTGTTTTCTCTAAGCCTTTTTGTAACTCGACTGCTGATTTCGCATCTTGTTCAGCTGTGCTGTAATAAATCTTCGCATGTGCCATGTCACCTGTTACCTCAACTTCAGTTATGGTCACCATGCCTACACGCGGATCTTTTACTTCAAACTGAAGCAAATCCGCCAACTCACGGCGCATTTGCTCAGCAACACGGTCACTTCTTGCAAAATCTTTAGCCATTAGAGCGTTCTAGCCACTTCAACAACTTCGTATACTTCCAACAAGTCGCCAACTTCAATATCGTTATAGTTCCTCAATGACAAACCACACTCGAAGTTTGATTTAACTTCTTTCACGTCATCTTTGAAGCGCTTGAGTGAGTCGAGTTCACCAGTATGGATAATTACATCGCCACGAAGTACCCGGATCTTAGAGTTACGTTTAATGACGCCATCTTGAACATAACAACCAGCTACCGCACCGACTTTAGAAATTCGATAAACCTCACGCACTTCCACCAAGCCAATAGCACTTTCTTTCTTCTCTGGGGCGAGCATGCCACCGAGTGCTGCTTTTATTTCGTCTACCGCTTCGTAGATGATGTTGTAGTAGCGAACATCCACTCCTGAGCTCTCGATCAATTTACGAGCGCCAGCATCTGCACGCACGTTGAAACCAATTAATACAGCTTTAGAGGCTACGCTCAAGTTCACATCAGACTCAGTCACTGCACCAACACCAGTATGAATAATGTTTACTTTGACTTCATCTGTAGATAGTTTCTGCAATGAAGTCGATAGCGCTTCGTATGAACCTTGAACGTCTGACTTAATAATCAATGGCAAGCTCTTTACTTCGCCTTCGCCCATATTTTCAAACATGTTCTCGAGCTTAGCTGCTTGTTGTTTTGCTAACTTCACATCACGGAACTTACCTTGTCGGAATAGGGCAATTTCACGCGCTTTACGTTCATCATTCAATACGATGACTTCTTCACCTGAGTTAGGCACATCTGACAAACCAAGAATCTCAACAGGAATAGAAGGGCCAGCCTCTTTTATATCATTACCTGCTTCATCTAACATCGCACGAACACGACCAAATGAACTACCAGCAAGCAACATATCTCCACGTTTTAATATACCAGACTGGACTAAGATAGTTGAAACTGGGCCACGACCCTTATCCAAACGACCTTCAATCACCAAGCCTTTTGCGGGAGTATTTTTCGATGCTCTTAGTTCAAGCACTTCAGCTTGCAATAAGACAGCCTCTAATAGCTCATCAATACCTTTACCTGTTTTCGCAGACACTTCTACGAACATAGTGTCACCTCCCCAATCCTCTGGGACAACTTCTTCCGCGACAAGCTCTTGTTTCACGCGCTCAGAATTTGCTTCTGGTTTATCTATCTTATTCACAGCCACCACTAGAGGAACCCCTGCCGCTTTAGCATGGTGAACTGCCTCAATAGTTTGTGGCATCACACCATCATCTGCAGCCACCACCAAAATCACGATATCAGTTGCCTTAGCACCACGTGCACGCATCGCAGTAAACGCTTCATGGCCTGGAGTATCTAAGAAAGTGACCATACCCCGTTCTGTTTCTACGTGATACGCACCAATATGCTGTGTAATACCGCCCGCTTCGCCGGAAGCCACGCGACTACGACGAATATAATCTAGCAATGATGTTTTACCATGGTCAACGTGACCCATCACCGTCACTACTGGTGGCCGAGCTTCCAAAATCGCTTCAGTGTGTTCAGTGTCATCTAAGAAGGTTTCTGGATCATTCGCTGCCGCGGCTTTCGCTATGTGGCCCATTTCCTCAACAATAATAATTGCCGTTTCCTGGTCAAGCACTTGGTTAATTGTGACCATCATCCCCATTTTCATGAGCGCTTTAATCACCTCGCCAGCTTTAACAGCCATTTTATGGGCTAAGTCAGCAACAGTGATCGTTTCAGGTACTAAAACCTCATGAACAATGGGTTCTGTTGGTGCATTAAATGCATGTTCTGCATCACTGTCTTTGTTTGATTTGGACTTAGTTTTCTGACCACGCCACCCTTGATTCATGCCGGTGTCGCCGCGTGTTTTAATACCACGTTTTTTATTTTCAGCCTCAGCCCATTCTTTATTCTTATTACCTTTTTTAGCGGTCTTATCTTCTGTCTTCGCACCTTCTTTTGGTGCTGGCTTGTGCAATGTACCTTCAGATAATTTTGCAGCGGCTGCAGCAGCTTCTGCTGCTTTTTTTGCTTCTTCATCTAATCGTCTTTGTGCAAGCTCTTGCCTCTTACGCAAGTCTTCCATCTGAATAGCCATCAATGCTGCATGACGCTTCGCTTCGTTTGCACGCTGGGCAATTTGATCTGCTGATAACAGGCTCGGTTTTACAGACTTTGATGTTGGCATAGCCTCTTCAACGACTGGCGGCTCCTCGACCACTTCCGGCATAACAACCACTTCAACTTCAGCAACGACTGGCGGTTCCTCGACCACTTCCGGCACAACAACTACTTCAACTTCAGCAATGACTGGTGCTTGCTCAATGACTTCTGCAGGTGGCAACTCTTGCTCAGGAGCAGATTCTTCATTACGCACTAATACTCGTTTTTTACGAACTTCCACTTGAATAGTTCTCGCCTTGCCCGAGCTATCAGTCTTCTTAATCTCTGTATTTTGTTTACGCGTCAAAGTAATTTTGTTTTTAGGTGCTTGGCCACCGTGCTCTTTACGTAGGTAGTCCAACAATAATGTCTTGTCTTGTTCAGTCAACTGGTCACTTGATGCAACTTTAATGACGCCAGCACTTTTCAACTGCTCCAACAGTAGCTCGGCTGGCAAGCCTAACTCACTCGCAAATTGTAATACGCTTGTCTGTCCCATCTGTTACTCCAGTCTATTCTTTATGCAACCACTCAAAATACTCATTACTTCAGCGATAAATTCTGATGCTAATCTGTTGAAAAATTAAGCAAACCAAGGTGCACGTGCAGTCATAATTAATGTTTTAGCTCGCTCTGCATCCATATTGGTCAGCTCAACCAAGTCATCTACCGCTAGATCAGCTAAGTCATCCATCGTTGAAACACCTTTTGATGCCAGCAAATTAGCTGTCTCTTCGTCCATACCTTCCATACTAAGCAAGTCTGCAGAAGCCTCTTCAACATTTTCTTCTTTAGCAATCGCATCTGTGAGCAATGCAGCTCTTGCACGCTTACGCAATTCATTAATAGTATCTTCGTCAAATGCCTCAATTTCTGACATTTCAGCTAATGGAACGTATGCAATTTCTTCTAAAGTGCCGAAACCTTCTTGAACCAGGATGTCTGCTACTTCTTCATCCACATCCAATTTCTCAATAAACAATTGGCGTGTTTTTGTATATTCTGCTTCGTTTTTCTGTGCAGCTTCATCAATAGTCAGGATATTTAATGTCCAACCTGTTAACTCTGAAGCCAAACGCACGTTTTGACCATTACGACCAATCGCTTGTGCCAACTGCTCTTCATCTACTACTACATCCATGCTATGTGCATCTTCATCTACTACAATACTTGAAACTTCTGCTGGTGCCATTGCATTGATCACAAATTGAGCTGGCTCCATAGACCATAACACGATGTCTACACGTTCACCTGCAAGCTCTCCCGTTACCGCTTGAACACGTGATCCACGCATACCAACGCAAGTTCCAACTGGATCTAAACGTTGATCATTCGCTTTAACAGCAATCTTAGAACGTAGCCCAGGATCGCGAGCTGCTGCTCTAATTTCTAATAATCCATCTTCAATTTCAGGCACTTCTAGTTCAAATAAGCGTGTGATAAATTCAGGTGCAATACGTGAGAGAATTAATTGTGGACCACGGCCACTTCGCTCAACACGAAGTAAGTACGCACGTACACGGTCACCCACTCGCAGGTTCTCTTTTGGAATCATTTGATCACGTGGCAATAGAGATTCTATACGACCTACTTCAATGATCGCATTTCCCTTTTCCATACGCTTAATCACACCTGTGACCAAGAACTCTTTTCGCGCTAAGAAATCATCAAGAATTTGCTCACGTTCTGCTTCACGTACTTTTTGCAAAATCACTTGCTTAGCAGCTTGTGCACCGATACGGCCAAATTCAACAGACTCTAACGGCTCTTCAAAGGTATTCGATTCTGATATTTCCTTACCTTCAGCACGCTCATCGTCGGCATACATTTGTGCGCCAGGATTCTCTAAAGCCTCATCATCGGTAAGCAAAGTCCATCGTCTAAATGAATCATATTCACCAGTTTCACGATCGATCTGTACGCGAACATCAGCGTCATCGGCAAAACGTTTTTTGGTTGCAGATGCTAACGCGTATTCAAGGGCATTAAATACCACCTCTTTATCCACGTTTTTTTCGTGTGCAAGTGCATCTACTAATAATAAAATTTCGCGACTCATTTTAATCTCCGCTTATAAATTCGATCAAACGACAACAAATAAATTATTTAAATTCTGGTGCTAAACGTGCTTTATCGATATTGGTTAAGGCAATTTTGAAAACAATACCTTCAAGATCAATTAATAAATCACCGTCATCGACACCCTTGAGAATTCCCAAAAAGTTTTTTCTACCATCAATTGGCATTCTTACTTTTACATTCGCACGAGATTCTACGAATTTTATAAAATCCGATTCTTTCTTAAGTGCACGATCAAGACCAGGAGAGGAAACCTCTAAACGGTCATAATCGATATCATTTTCAACAGCCAAGACATTACCTAATTGGTTACTAACTAACACACAATCATCGATGTTGATGCCTTCTGGCTTATCGATAAATAAACGTAGCAATTTACCGCGGTTGGATACTTCCAAATCCAAAAGTTCATAGCCAAGCTGCGTTACTGTTTTCTCAATTAATCCGTATAAATCTGCCAATTGATATCTACCCTGTTTTAAACAAGTACCATCCATCAGAAACAAAAAATGGGCTTAACGCCCATTTTCTAATCATTTCAACCATTTAGCGCAATGGTCTGCGTTTGTTACAAACAAAAAAGCCCACGATTGTGGGCTTTTAAGTAGCGCTGTTATGAACATAACAACACTTCAAATAAAGAGTCTGGCGGTGACCTACTTTCGCATGCACGAAGCATACTATCATTGGCGCAGAATCGTTTCACGGCCCTGTTCGAGATGGGAAGGGGTGGTTCCAATTCGCTATGGCCGCCAGAC
>TBL_comb47_HYPODRAFT_10008327_pt1 | contig 10626 bp, 7 predicted proteins | sample TroBogypolimnion_40_FD_10682 | JGI IMG/M metagenome (IMG submission 10682)
TCCTGGTGCACCCGGATGCCCGCAGGCGCGGCATCGGCAGGGGACTCATGGAACGCGGGGTGTCGGCGCTGCTCAAAAGTGGCGTGGAAACGATCTGGCTCACCGCCTCGCAGGATGGGGCAGGGCTTTACCGGAAACTCGGCTTCGCCCCGATCGACGGCATCAACCGCTGGACCGGGAAGGCGGTGCCGAACCGGAACCGCAAAGCCGAGCTCCTCGACCTTGAGTCGGTCAGGGCAGTCGACCGGGTCGGTTGGGGCGATCGGCGCGAAACGCTGCTCCAGGAGACCTGCGGACGGGGGCGCCTGCACACGAGTTCGGGCGGTTTTATCTGCTGTCAGGAATTGAGCATCGGGACTCAGATCGGGCCCTGGGGCTGTCTGATCGGCACCCAGGCTGCCCAGCTGTTCGACCATGCCTTGAGCGAGGGAGACGGCGATACCTTTCTGGACGTCCCGGCTGGCAATTTTGCGGCTGCGGCGCTTCTAGGGAACCGAGGGTTCTCCGTCAAAGGGAGCAACACACTCATGTATCTCGGCGACCGGCCGCTCTACCAGCCCGGGAGTATCTACGCGCTGGCCAGCATGGGGAGCATGGGGTAGGGGAGAGCCGGTTGAGTGGTTGAGTCGTTGAGTCGCTGGATGGTAAGAAGATAAACCGGTAAGTATCTACGTATGCGAAACGCTGGAGGTTCAAAATGATCGTGATCGCCTGTATCAAGCAGGTTCCGGACACAACGCAGGTACAGATTGATCCGGTGACTAACACGCTGATCAGGGAGGGAATCCCTTTCATTATCAACCCCTACGACGGCCACGCCTTGGAGGAGATACTGCGGCTGAAGGATAGTCACGGCTTCAAGACCGTAGCGCTTTCCATGGGGCCGCCTAACGCCGAGGCCACCCTTAGAAAGGCGCTGGCCCTGGGGGTGGACCGCAGCGTGCTGCTCTCGGACCGCGTCTTCGGCGGCGCCGATACCCTCTCGACCAGCAACGTCCTGGCTGCCGCCATAAAGAAGCTGGCCGAGGACGAGGAGATTGGGATCGTTTTCTGCGGCAAGCAGACCATCGACGGCGACACCGCTCAGGTGGGCCCGGGCATCGCGGTCCGGCTCGGCTTTTCGCAGCTGACCCTGGTCGACAGGATCGAGAAGATTGACCTGGAGCAGAAGACCGTGACGGTGCGGCGCAAGCTCGAGGGGCGCTACGAGATCGTCGAGGCGCGCCTGCCGGCGATGATCACCGTGGTGCGGGAGCTGAACCGGCCGCGCTACCCCACTGTGCCGATGCGTCTGTCGTCCGCCAAAGCCAGTGTCGAGTGCTGGAATAACCAGGTCCTGAAACTCGATGTCAACAGCGTGGGGCTCAAGGGGTCGCCGACGTGGGTGAGCCGCATCTTCTCGCCTCAAAGAAGCGAGGGGGAAATCCTGGGCGACGGCATGCAAGACCCGATAGGCGCGGCGCTCCTGCTCATCGACCGGCTCCTCGAGGAGGATATGCTTACTGTGTGAAGCCGAGATGAGGGAAAGTTACGGTTTCTCCGCGGCAGGATTGTTAATGTTATTCCGCTCTATGCCAGCTTTCCCCAGCTCCCCCTTGCCCTCCGGGAGAGGGTCGGGGTGAGGGAGTTGCCCCGAGTGCCAGCGCCGCTCCGTAAAGACGCCCTCACCCCTGCCCCTCTCCCTGGAGGCGAGGGGATACGGTCGCGTGTGCGGTCCCAAAAAACATCTGCTCATAACAAAACCCACAAGTAATCAGCTCGTTTAACTAAGCAAGGAAATAGGGGGATCATGAAAGAGCCGGTGAAGCTAAAAAAACCGCGCGGCAAGGCGAGAGTCATTGCAGGTAAGTGCGTTGCCTGCGGCGCCCGCTGCCAGAGCGCCTGTCCCGTGGATTGCGTGGAGATGGACGACGCAGGTGAGCCGATCATTACTGCTGAAAAGTGCATCGGCTGCCTTAAATGCGTGAAGGCCTGCCCCGCTGAAGCCCTGGAGATGTTTTTCACCCCTGAGGAACTGCAGATTCTCGCGGCCCTGGCGGGGGAGGCGGTGGATGAAGCGGACGAGGAAGAGGTGGAGCGGCGCCGAAAGATCGCGCCCTACAGCGGCGTCTGGGTCTTCGTGGAACAAAATGACGGCGACCCGGCACGGGTTTCCTGGGAGTTGACCGGAGCGGGGCGGGGCCTTGCCGACAGCCTCGGCGTGGAGCTCTCGGCAGTCATCATCGGCAGCGGCGTTCGGCATCTGGCCCAGGAGGCGTTCAGCTACGGCGCCGACAAGGCCTACCTCATCGATCAGGCCGTCTTCCGCCAGTACCGCACCGAGCCGTACCTGGCTGCGATGTGCTACCTGATAGGAAAATACCAGCCGGAAGTCGTCCTGATGGGGGCGACCGGCATGGGTCGCGATCTGGCGGGCGCCGTGGCGACCAGGGCGAAAACCGGCCTCACCGCAGACTGCACCGGGCTCGGCATCGACGAGAAACGTAACCTGATGCAGACCCGCCCGGCCTTTGGCGGCAACATCATGGCGACCATTATGTGCGACCGTTTCCGGCCCCAGATGGCGACGGTACGCCCGCACGTCATGCCGTTACCCGAAAGGAACGCGACTGCTCAAGGTGTAACCATAGAGGAAAGTTTCCCCATCGCCGAGTCCTCCATCTTCACCCGCGTGCTCGAGGTCATCACCGACAAGAGCGGCAAGGATCGGGTCGACGTCGCCGGGGCCGAGTTCATCGTGTCCGGCGGCAGGGGGCTCATGGCGAAGGAGAACTTCGGCATCCTGGAAGAGCTTGCCGAAGAGCTGGGCGCCGTGGTTGGTGGCTCGCGCAGTGCCGTCGACGCTGGATGGCTGCCTCAGGACCGGCAGGTTGGGCAGACCGGAAAGACCGTGCGGCCCAAGATCTACATCGCCTGCGGCATCTCGGGCGCCATTCAGCACCTGGTGGGCATGCAGGACTCGGACGTCATCATCGCCATCAACCGCGATCCGGAGGCGCCCATCTTCGAGGTAGCCACCTTCGGCATCGTCGGCGACCTGTTCCAGGTGGTTCCGGCGCTCTCGGCGAGGATCCGGGAGCTGAAGCGGGCAAGCTGACCTTTTTTTGAATCGACGTAGCTTTTTTATTTAGACGAGGTGCCCATGCAACACATCCTTTATATAGGTCTCCTTTCTTTTTCCCTGGCCTTCTTCTGCTTCAGTTGCTATCGCCGGCTTGGCCTGGTATCGGTAGGGACGGGGGATAATCGTCTCGATCGGCCCTTCGCCAGGTTTTGGGAGATGCTCGTCTACGCCATCGGCCAGAAGCGGGTGATCAAGCGCCCCTTCGGCGTGAACCACTCCGTCATTTTTTGGGCCTTTCTGGTTCTGGTCCTCGCTAACGGCGAGTTCCTGGTGGCAGGGGTGCTGCCGAGTCTCAGATTCGCACTGCTCCCCGAGCCGATTCACAGCGCGCTTCTTTGCGCCTTCGATTTCTGCTCCTTGGCCGCTCTGGTCGCGGTCGCCATCGCCGCCATTCGCCGCACCGTAAATCCTCCCTTCCAGGGCGCTCGCAGCTTCGAGGCCTTCTTCATCCTTTCCATGATCGCCGTCCTGATGCTCGCTTATTTCGGGATGCATGGTGCGGAAATCGCGCTTGGTCTGGCTCCGGCAATCTCCGCCGCGCCGGTGTCAGCCCTGTTCGGCAAGATCTTGGGCGCCGGCCCTCTTGCCTCGGTGCTGCCGGCGCTTCCAGGGATCTTCTGGTGGGCCCACGCCGTCGTGCTGCTGGTATTCATGAACTTTCTTCCCTACAGTAAGCACATGCACATCCTGACGGCTATTCCCAACGTCTTCCTGCGCAGTCTGGATGGCACCAACTGCCAGGGGCGCGAGGAGTTCATCGACGGCAACAGTTTTGGCGCCAACAGCGTCGATCGCTTGAGTTGGAAGGACCTGCTGGATTCCTTCTCCTGCACCGAATGCGGCAGGTGCCAGGACGTCTGCCCGGCTGCCGCTACCGGGAAGGCCCTTAATCCTCGCCTGATGGTGCACGCCATCAAGGAGAACCTGTTGGCTAACGGCGCTCGGAAAACCTTAGGCGGCACTCCGTTGATAGGGGCGGGAGAGGAGAGCTGCAGCGAGGGGGCGCTTTGGAACTGCACCTCGTGCGGCGCCTGCATGGAGGCATGTCCCGTCTTCATCGAGCACCTGCCGAAGATCGTCAAAATGCGGCGCCACCTCGTGCAGATGGACGCGAAGTTCCCCGATGAGCTGCTGAACCTCTTCGAGAACATGGAGCAAAGGTCGAACCCCTGGGGGATGGCACCCTCGGAACGGAGCAAGTGGAGTTCGCAGTTGGACCTGAAGCCCTTCGAGGCGGGACAGACTGACTACCTGCTTTTCGTTGGCTGTTCCGGTGCCTTCGATGCCAGGAACAAGCAGGTGACGGTCGCGCTGACCAAGGTGCTAGATGCGGCGAATGTCTCCTACGGCGTCCTCGGCAAGGACGAGAAGTGTTGCGGTGAGAGCTTGCGGCGCCTCGGCAACGAGTACCTCTTCGATGTCATGGCGAAGGAGAGCGTGCAGCAGTTCCAGTCCAAAGGGGTGACTAAGGTCATCACCCAGTGCCCGCATTGCTACAACACCCTGAAAAACGATTTCCGCCAGTACGGCCTTGAGCTTGAGGTGGTACATCACAGTGAATTCCTCAATGGCCTGATCGAAAAAGGTGCGCTTCCACTCGGTCCGCACCTAAAAGAGTTTGGCAGCGTTGTCATGCACGATTCCTGCTATCTCGGCCGGCACAACGGGATTTACGATGCCCCGCGCGACGCCATCCGGGAAGTCACCGGTCTGCCTGTCAACGAACTGGACCGCAACCGTGAGAACGCCTTTTGCTGTGGCGCCGGAGGCGGCAGGATGTGGCTTGAGGAGCACGAGGGCACCCCCATCAACCGCAACCGGGTTAAAGAGGCGCTCTCCAAGAAGCCGGACACCATATGCGTCAGCTGCCCGTTTTGCATGACGATGTTCGAGGACGGACTGAAGGATTTTTCCGGGAAGGCACAGGTGAAGGATATCGCCGAGATCGTTGCCATGGGGCTTACCTGCTAAAGTAAGCAGATACTATCGAATTGACAGACAAATCAAAGGGGCGGCCGATAACGGTCGCCCCTTTTCTCTTTGTAATCTTTTTAAAGACGACGTAGTATCGCTCCGGTCAGTCTGCGACTCAACGACTCAACGACTCAACGACTCAACGAATTCCCCGGAGCCTGCATGCACCGCTTCCTGTTGTCCATCGCCTGTGTCATCTACCTTTCAGTTCAGACTGTTTGCGCTGGCCCCATTGAGGATTGCAAGGAGTTTGCGGCGTACGGCGTCCCAGGACTTACCGGCGATCTGCTGTGCCGCAAGGGATATCTACTTTCCCACGACCCCGTCAGAAAGACGCCGGTCTGGGTTGCCGAACACCTGACCCGGGACAAGGCAACCAAGGCGGTTAAGCGCTCCGACGACTTCCGTGCCGATGCGAGCCTGGAAAAGGGGAAGCGGGCCGAACTCTCCGACTATCGTGGCTCCGGCTACGATCGCGGGCACATGGCGCCTGCGGCCGACATGGCGTGGGACGAGCAGGCCATGTCGGAGAGCTTCTATCTTTCCAACATGGTGCCGCAGGCCGGGGTCGGCATGAATCGCGGTATCTGGATGGAACTAGAAAAGAGGGTGCGCGACTGGGTGTTGGAGCGGGGTGAACTCTTCGTCTACAGCGGGCCGATCTATCTGGCAAACGACACGGAAACCATCGGAAGCAACAAGGTTGCGGTGCCCGGTTACCTCTATAAGATCGTGCTGGATCCCCGCTTGAAGGAAGCCATAGCTCTCATCATGCCCAACCACAAGCTTCGTACCGAGGACCTGCCCACCTATCTGGTGAGTGTCCGCGAAGTAGAGAAGGAGACCGGCCTGCACTTTTTCTCGACCCTGCCGGTGGCGGAACAGGAAAAGATAGAATCGGTCAAGGCCCAGGGGCTTTGGCCGTAGACAAGGCGTAAACCGTTCCATCCTATCGCGCCTGCTCCCGCAATGCCGACCCAACGAACTCCGCCACATCCCTCTTTAGCTGCGCCAGCGACTCGCTCTCCAGGTACATCATGTGCCCGGACTTGTAGCGCCGCGTCGTAATGTTTTCGCGCAGGGCCGGGGTGAGCCCCAGGTGCGCCAGGGTGTATTCGGTGGCGAAATGTGGCGTTGCCAGGTCGAAGCATCCCGATGCTACGAAGAGCTTCATATAAGGGTTCTTGGCAAAGGTGTTGCGCAGGTTGTCGCTGGTGTCGGCGTAACCGTTCTTCGCGTCCCAGTCCCAGTGCCCGATGCCGCCTCCCAGGGTGAAGTATTCCAGGTCGGACTGGAAACCGAGTTCCTCGCGGGCGTAGACGTTGAAGGCGGCGGTGAAGGGGGGGCGGATGGTGCTCACGGTGGGGTCGAACCCGGAGGGCGCCGAGGGGTCGAGGTTGGCTGCGCTGAAACGGCTGTCCATGTAGCCGACCACCCGGCCGCGGTCGCGCAGCAGTTCGCGGACAAAAGTCCTGTTGTCCACCCTCAGGTTCCGGCTCTCAACGAAGGACGGGGAAAGCCCGGTGAAGCGTGAGAGCTGCGCGATCACCGCCTGGCGCTCCTCTGCCGAGAGCCGGTCTCCCTTGTTCAGGGCCGCCTGGTATTCCGTGGCCGCCCAGGTTTCTGCAGCCGACAGCGTCCGGTCCAGGTCGGCCTGCAGTTCGGGTGCAAGTTTCTTGTGGTACGAGGCGGTCGCAGTGTAGCTTGGCAGGAACAGCTGGTAGGGGAGGTCATTGCCGTTGTCAAACGAGGTGGTCTGCAGGTTCAGTATGGAGGAGACCAGGATGATCCCGTTCAGGGCCACCCCGTGCTCCACCAGGTGCTCGGAGAGTCCCGCGCAGCGGAAGGTGCCGTAGCTCTCTCCAACAAGGAAGATCGGGGAGCTCCAGCGCTCGTTTCGGGTCAGATAGAGCCTGATGAATTTGCCCAGGGATTCGATGTCGCCGCGCACCGTGGTGAAGTTCTTGGTAAGATCGGGTTTGGCGGCCCTACTGTAGCCGGTGCCGACCGGATCGACGAAAACCAGGTCGGCCAGGTCCAGCCAGGAGGACGCGTTGTCCTGGAGCTGAAAGGGAGGCGCCGGCATGTTGCCGTCGGGAAGCATCTGCACCCGCCTGGGGCCGATGGCGCCCAAGTGCAGCCAGACGGAGGCGGCACCCGGTCCCCCGTTGAAGATGAAGAGTAGCGGGCGGCGCTTTCCGCCCTTTGGAGCGTCGGCCGCATAGGTGACCGAAAATAGCTCGGCCTCCGTCTCCCCGGCGTCGTTCACAACCGGTAACTGACCCGCGGTCGCCGTGTAGGAAATCTCCTTCCCGCCAATACTTATCTTGTGCCTGGTGACGGAAGTCTTGGCCGTCGACAGAACCGGTTTGGGTGGCTCACTCTCTTTATTCGCCTTTGTTTCCGTTGCAGCATGTGTTTGCTCGGCCGGCACTGGCAGTGAGTGAAGTACCAGGGCCATCAGGACCAACGCCGCTATGGTAATTTGTTTACGCACAAGATACCTCCTAAAGCTTCACACAATAACTTCATGAACTCACCTGCAGCGTTAACTGTAGCAAAAAAACACTGGCTTTGACAGGACTCCATAATATAAAACTTCCTTCCACGTGAGTTTGGTAACGATCACGAAGAAGGAAGTTTCTGGTCTTGATGGCTGACACGACTGAGACGCCGAAGCGCATGCGTCTCAGTCGTTATATCTCCGGCCGCATTTCTACGGCATCACGGCGCCTTCACTGGGTCTCTATCATGTCAGCTGGCGCTGCGCCTTAGCTGTTCCTTTTCAAAAAGCGACAAATGGACCCGTTCCCAGATTGGGAGAAACCGTCCCATTAATCCCGATGAAAACGTTGCGTCCCATGAAGAACGGCAGGCCCCAGTCGAAACCGAAAGTTGAAGGGCCGCCTACGTCGGAAAACACGTTGTTATTGCTGGCAAAAAGTCCGTTGGCATTACCTATGGTGAATTGCACCGGCAGGCTTGGCGAGCCGGTAGCTCCCACCATGGTCGCGGTTAGCGACGTCGTAGACGGCGGGCAGTAAAAATTGAAATTGGCTCCGGTGCAGGGGGGGAGCGAACTCGGGAAAAAGAGCGCGTTGGACCCCGTGTCCAGGAAACTGTTGACCGAACTGGTGGCGCCACTTAGGGTGGCTCTGAATTCACCCTGCTGGTTTGCGGGGAGCACGGTCGGTGCTACCGCTGGAGTGTTGTTGGTCTGGGTGCCGATTCCCAATAGGAGTGAACCCACCAGCGTCGGCGCACCGGTCAGGGCGACTGAAGGCAGTCGCACCTGCACCCCGTTTTTGTCGACTGGCAGTCTCGCAACCGGGTTGGGGACCTGGTCGGCCAGGCCGACCGTGGCGCCGGTGCAAACCGCGCCGGTACAGCTGAAATAGAGCCCAACGCGCGTGTTTGCGCAATTGGGACCGCAATCCTGCGCCAGCGGCCCTACACCAAGGACTCCGGTGTATCCCGCAGCGGCAGGGGTGGCGTCAGGTTGGCCGCACGAAGTAGGGGTGGTTGCGAAGCTGGCGTCGATCACCTGTATTGGCATCTGGACCGCCGGTTCGTTCCCCAGTTGCACGCTGGCAAGCTTTACCGGACCCCAGATGGAGGAACCATCGGCAAACTGGATGCACTCGGCAAGCGATCCGGTGCCGCTGGGTGCTTGGGTCAAGTTCAGACCCGTCAAGGCCTGATTGAAAACACGCAGCCCGTAGCTGCCGGTATCAAGCAGGATGTCGTTCACCGTCACGCAGGTGGAACTTCCCGGGTTGCAGATAGTAACGCTCACGCACGGTTTGTTGAAATAATTGGCGGAGGTGGCGTCGGAGCAAAGCGAACCGTTGACGGTGACCGCCATGACGTTTGCCCCCGCAGTGCTTCCCGCAGTCACCGTCAAGGTGACGGGTGGAGAGGTAACCGTTCCAATGGCGGCGGTGATGCTGACGCTGCCAGTCGGCCCCAAACTGGAGACAAGCCCCGTGTTGGAGATCCTGACTACCCCGGCGGGACTGGAGGTCCAGGTTGATTGGCTGCTGACGTCCCGGGTAGTTCCGTCGGAAAATGTTCCGGTAGCCGTTAACTGTTGCGTCCCTCCGGCGGTTATGGAGGTGTTGACCGGCGTGACCGAAAGGGAGACCAGGCTTGGCCCAGGAGCCCCGCCACCGCCGCCGCCACCGCAGCCGGCGGGAAGGATCACGAGCGGCAGCAGCAGGATGATCCGAATCAGAAGGTTAATTGATTTCATCGGCGCTCACCCCCTCTGGCAGCAGAGCCGGGAGATAGGCCCGGCCCTGGAGATTGCCCATGTGCCCCCAGGTTTCGACGATAACCCGGCTCGACTGGACCTTGGAGCGCTTGAGGCCGTGCTGGCGCGGCATCTTTCGCTTGGCATCCTTGAACTCGCCGGCGTAGGAGCCCAAAATCGTCGTTAGGTCCGGATGCACCATGCCGTTCCAGGCGACGGCGAACACGACGCCGGAGAGGTCCAGATATTCCCTGACCGTTGTCGCATCGGAGGCGATTTCCTGGACCGTGTACTTGGCGTGGCTGGTGCTGGCCCGTTTGGCGGCCGACAGCGCGTGGCGATCCTTGGTGACCGAGTCGGCCCCTTCGCCAAGAGTCGCCAGAGACGGCTGCGGGAGGAAGAGCCCGGCCAAGAGTGCCAGGCAGAGGATAAGGGGAGCAATTTTCATGGTACACGATCCTTTGCCGGCTAAGTTCCCGGCCCAACCTGCAGATGGTGGAAATCGTTTCTTTTTCAAGGGAGTTAACAGAATTCTATCGCCGCATTTAAAGAATTCTAGCACACTGTTGCGGATTTGCCGGACGCGCGGGCGGGCTCATGATTTGGCGACGGCAACCGGCAGATGAAAAAAATCCCCCTTTGGGAAAAGGGGGATGGGGTGCTGCTGGGCCATCTGCTGCCAAAAGAAAAGCGTCGCTCTTCCGGTTGCTGATATTTCGGCTACTTGGACGCCGGTTTCTGGTTGAGCAGCGCAGCGATTTCGTCGGTCAGATCCTTGGGCTCGGGAATGTCCGCCAGGTAGAGCACCTCTTTTTTCACCAGCACCGCGGCGTAGCCGTGCGACTTGCCGTAGGCCGTGGCGGCCTTTTGAATGGTTTGGTAAATATCAGTGGTAAGTTTCTCCTGCATTTCCTGCATCTCGAGGTCGCTAGCGCGCACCAGTTTCTGGTACTCCTCCATTTTCTTCTGGAATTCTTTTGCCTTAGCAGCGCGCTCCTTGGTCGACATCGTTTCCAGCTTGGCTTCGATGGCGGCCTTTTGCTTTTCGATCTGCTTTTGCTTCGCCTCGATTTTTGCGCTGAGCTTCAGGGATCTCGACTTCAAGGCAGCGGTGGCTGCCTTGCCGCTTTCGGTTTCGGCGGCGATCTTGGCCATGTCGACATAGCCTAGCTTGAGGGCTGCCATCGGCGCAGGCGCAGCAACCGCGGCAGGTGCGGCTGATGCGGGGGCCGCGACGGGTGTGGCAGGCACGGCAACGGGAGCGACAGGTGCAGCG
>TBL_comb47_HYPODRAFT_10008328_pt1 | contig 10626 bp, 9 predicted proteins | sample TroBogypolimnion_40_FD_10682 | JGI IMG/M metagenome (IMG submission 10682)
CTTCGACGCCGCCGAGGTGATTGCAAAATTATGCGAGGGCAACCAGCCCTTCGCCCGCCAACGCAACCTGTTCCTCAAAACTGAAGGATCAAACCGCCTTACCGTCGAAGGCGATCCCGACAAAGTCCGCCGCATGGCGAAAAATCTATTGGTCAACGCCCTCAAATACACCGAGGACGGCGGCGTCACCGTGAGTTGGGGCGAGGAAAAGGAAAGTTGGTGGCTGATGGTGAAAGACACCGGGCCGGGAATGTTGTCGGACGGAAGTGAGTCCCTGAAGGCTGGCTTGCAGGAAGCCACCGCAAGCGCGAAGGAATCGGATGAGAACTCTGCCGCCATCAAAGGCGAAACCTCTCAAGTGCTGGCCGCGCCCGAAGAGGCCACCCCCGCCACCCCCGCGCCCTCCCACGACCAGCCCGGTGAAGGCATCGGCCTTTCGATTGTGAAACGGTTGTGTGAATTGCTCGATGCGAGCCTGGAAATTGCCAGCTCGGCGGAAGCGGGCACGACGTTCCGCGTCGTTTTTCCGCGCCGTTACCGCAGCCAGTCTTGAAGATAACCAGCTTCAGGCAATTCTGCCGCTGGGTGGGGCTATTGCGCCGGTTCCAATCCCGGATGATCCAGAATGGACGGTCGTAAATTCGGTGAGATGTCATACACCTGTGTTCCCGCACCCGGTCGAGCGCGGCCAGCGTCAATTTCACATTCCCGTGCCCCCTTCGACCAGCAGGATGTTTTTTAGGTTTATGGTTCTGGTGGCGTAAGCATATCCTTCACGATCATGTGGATCTTGTCTGCCAGCGAACGCACCCCGCGCAAATGCGCTTGCCGAATCGCAACTTCCAGCGGAAGGTGTCGCGTCGACGCGAATTAATTTATGGATCAACTCATTCCGATCTTTCCGCTCGAAACCGTGGTTTATCCCGGCGACGGGTTGAACCTGCACATCTTTGAACCGCGCTACCAGCAACTGATCAATGATTGTGCGGAAACGAAAATGCCCTTTGGCATTCCCGCCGTGGTCAACCGGAAAATCGGAGCTTTGGGCACGCTGGTGGAATTGACGAAGGTCGCCAACGTCCAGCCCGACGGCCAGATGGACATCGGGACTCGCGGTCTCCGGATCTTTCGTATCACGCAGTTGCTGAAATTATATCCGGGGAAGTTATACAGCGGGGCCAGGGTTGATTACCCGGCCAATGACGAGATGGGTGATGCCAAGGTGATGCGGCAGGTGCTGGCCGCCGTCAAAAAATTACATGCCCTCCTGTCAGTGCAAAAGAAATTCCCGAAACCGGCAGGGGCGCTGACGAGCTATGACGTGGCGCATCACGCCGGACTCTCGCTGGCACAGGAGTATGAATTGCTGGGATTGTTTACCGAAGGGGAGCGGCAGCAATATTTGAAACGCCAGCTGGAGCTCTCACTGCCCGTGGTGGCCGAGATGGAATCCTTGAAGGAAAAGATAAAGCTGAATGGTCATTTCAAAAACCTTCCCGGGTTTGAGGTTTAGCCATCTGCCATCAGGTGATCCGAAATTCCCGCACCAACATAAATCCGCCATGCCCGAATCTGATTGCCATCAGTTGAATCCCGACAAATTGTTGCTGAGCAAATGGACCGCCGTTGCGCCTTGTGACCGCGAAAAGCATTTCCTCGTCACCCGGGTGATCAATCCCGAATCGCCGGCCCAACGCATTGAACTGGTGGTCTTGGAAGCGGTGTTGACCCGGCGACGCTTCACCCTGCCATGGCACGAATTGACCGACAAACAAAAATGGCTGCAAGGCTGGCTCTGAGTCCCTTATTACTCAACTCGCAACTAATCCCCCGTTGGGGCGAGTGCCCGTCCGGGCTCGGAACTCTTTCGTGCCGTGATCTGCAAAAAAAAGAGCCTGGCCAACCCAATAGCCAGACTCTTTCAACCAAACCCAAATACGAAAACCCTAACGCCGTTGAAATTAGGTAAACCTGCCATAAACCGCAAGCATAATAACCAGGCCTGATTACTCCGGTGGGCGAGAGTCCCCGCGAGCCGTGTAGCGTGCGCCAAGCCGAGGTTCGGCTCTGTGACCGCCGGTAGCAACGTTCGCGCTGCGCCGTCCGCCTTGGTGTCCGTCCGCCGCCACCAACTCGCAGCTATCATCCCTCAACTTTCTTGGCCGGTTCAGCCCCGACCGCCCCGATTCCGTTTCACGGCAGCGCCCGCGCGCGGTAAAATCGCTGTGGCACGGTGTTCGTGTCCTTGAAGGTGAATGGCGATTGGTTGGTGAGGGCGGAAACCCAGTTGGACGTGGCCAGATTCGTGCTGACTTCCACGGCATAGTTGTTCCCCGCCGCGCCGGTGACCGTGAACTGCAGCTTGTTCGTCTGCACCACCGGTGAACCCAAAACGGGCGACACGATCACCACGCTGTAATCCCCGAAGATGGGATAATGATCGCTGCCGACGAAGGTGGTGGGGCTGCCGGTGCCGGTCTCCAGAAGATCGGTGTAAACGGTGGCGGCATTCGGGGTCGTGCTGGCCAGGTCGTCCAAAGAATGGTTGGTGGCGCTGGTGGGCGAACCGCCCAATGTCGTTGAGCCATCATTCCCGAAGGTCTCGAACGCATACGGATATTGTGAGGCTGGAAAGTTGGACAGGTCATACGGGTCGGCTGTGTCGGGTGCCAGTTGCACGCCGCCTTGGCGGTTGTAGGCGGCGAACATCAGGGCGTTCGGGAGTTGCATGTCAATGCGCGAGCCAAGCGAGGCCGTCGAATCAGCGTAGAGATAATTGGCATTGTCGCCGGAAACATTCGCCCAGGTGACGGTGGTCGGGGGCGTGGTCTTGGACATGGGGTCGAAACCCTGGGTCTGGTTGGTGTTGGCCCAGACGGAACTGTTGTCACTCCAGTTGATGCCGTCGGAGGTGATCTGCCCGGTGAGACATTTGTAGGCGTTCTCGCCGCTGCCGTTGAACAAATTCCAATCCCCGCCATAGAGGATGTGCGCCCGGGCGGGCAGTTTGTATTTCGCGTCGCTGCGCACCGCCTGCGCCTCGGCGTAGCGCGCATCGCCCACCGTGTCGTCGCTCGTGCTGCGCGCGTGGCTGACATACAGGTAAAAGTCAGCGTTCGACGAATAGCCGACAGGGCGGAGCTGATACACCATTGGCGCCCGGGTGACGCCGTTGCTCCCGCCACCAGGTGAACTGGCCGCCAGATAAGTTGTGCCGTTGGGCTGCAGGAGCACATTTTGTCCCGTCAGCATTGCCCGCGCCGTTACCACCTGCACCGTGTTCGTCCGATAAATGATCCCGTCCGGTCCGCCGCCCGTGTTCGGATCGGTGGTCTTGTCATAAGCATAGGTGCCGGTGCCATAAATGAGATTGAGCTGAAAGACAAAGTTGGAAAGGGTGAGCGGATTCAGCTCCTCACAACTCATCACGTCCACCGGTTGCGCGTTGGTGCCGAGGTGGTGCAGGCCGATGGCTTGAACCACTGTCGGCAGGCTGTGCATTGCGTTGGTGATATTGCCGTCGCTGCCCCGGTCTTCCGAATCAATGTTGTAGGAAACAATGCGGAGCGTTCGGGCCCCCGCACTCTCGGCGCACAAACCCAGGCTCAATACCGCGACCGCCATCAGCCAAAGACAACGCAATTTCATAATTCAGGATTCCAATACCTTATTCAAATAATTAATCCGCACCAAAGAAAATAACCGCCATCCGTCCTGGTGCGGCGAGTGCCAGTCCGGCATCGGACCTCCGTTGAGCCGTGACCGGCACAAAAAAAAGAGCCTGGCCAACCCAATAGCCAGACTCTTTCAACTCTAAACCCTGAACAAAAAACCAACGCTTATGAAATTGCCCCGCCGCCCATCCGTTCAAAATCACTTTTTGCCATTCGGCATCCAACCATCCAAATATTGCCTCCGTCTGACCAACTGCTTTTGCGATTGCCAATTAAGCGCTACGGATCTCAGGGGCTGCTCAGCCGGAAGAAGCGATTGCCCGTCGTCTGCGAAATCGTGATGTTGTTCGTGCCGTTGGCGGTGCTGATCGAGTAGCCGCTGGTGACCCAACCTGCGGGAACTGAAAGATTGCCATTCTGTTGCAAGGTGTAGCTGCCCGTGGCAGGCCACGAGATGATGACGCTGTTGCCAGAATGGGTGATAACCAAATTAGGCGTCCCAACGGTCTGCACCACTTGGATGAGCGACCAGAAACCACCGGTCACGGAATAATAATTGCCGCCGGTCACCGGCCCGACGCTCATCGCGCCACTCGCATCCGGCTGGCCGATGGTGCCGCTGACAACATACTGCGCGTTGGTGCTGGTGCCGCCACCGCCGGCGATTTTATACCAGTCCACGGAATAGCTTTGGGCAAAGCCGATGACGGGGAGCAGCAGGCCCAAGCTGAAGAATAGTTTTTTCATAAAAGATTATTTCTTTTCCAAAAGTAATTGTTCCAACTTTTCCAGCCGCACTTTCAACTCCGCGTTTTCCGTTTTCAGTTCCGCAATGCTGGCTTCCGCCTTCTGACTTCTGCCTTCCACCTTCTCATTGAGCCCTTGGATGGCCGCCAGCGCCACGCCATGGAGGTCGGCGTCGTTCAAAATTTTGTCATTTTCGTTCAGCGGGAACTGAGCATGAAAATCCTGTGCCATCGGGCCCAGATGCCGTTGCGCATAGCCGATATAGCTCCATTCCGCGATGGGCACATGCGTCAGTTTGGTCAGCACGTCCGCCGGACTCACGGGCGCGATGCGATCCTTGGTGTTGCGGTCGCTGGTGAAACTCCAGCTCGCGCTGCCGGGACTCCAGGACACCGTGGTGGTGCCTGAACTGCCGCCGCTCGTGAACCGCACGCCGCCCTGCGCGCGGAAGCTGACCTGGTCATTTGCGGTGGAGGTGAAATCGCCGGACTGCGAATCGGCCCAGACAAAACTGCCCTGGTGATTGGCCTTCGCGTTGTTGCCGGCGGCAAAACTGTAATTCGCCCCGGCGCTGTTCCGGTTCCCGCCGGGGATGGTCGCGTATTGGGCGTTGCTGGAGATCACGTTCTGGTTGCCGCCGCCGATGGTGGAGGACGGCGCGTTGTTGCCGATCATGTTTTTTTCGCCCCCGAGAATGGACGCGGTCGGGGAGTTGGTGCCGATGGTGCTGGTATCGCCACCGCCGATGACGGCGTTCATCGAATTGTCGCCGATGGAAGCGCTGTAGCCGCCGCCGATGAAGGAAACGAGCGAGTTGCTGCCGATATGGGCCAGCACGCCGCCGGCAATGGTGGCGCCGAGTGAGCCGGCCTGAATGTTGTTGTTCAATCCGCCGCCGATGGTGCCGAAGTCGGCCGCAACTTGATTGGGACCGCCCACGGACTGCGACTGTCCCTGGACGTTGAGCAGATAGCTTTGCGCGCCGCCCCCGGAAATCGTCACCCCCACCGGCGAACCGATCACCGCATTGCCGGTCGAGCCGGCCGTGAAATTCGCCACATCGCCGACGCCATAGATGTGCAGGGCCGCACTGGCTTCCGTGACGTAGGCGTAAGACCCGCCCAGCACAACCTGCCTCGGACTATTCCCGCTGCCGAACACGCGAACGCTGACGGGATTCGTGATGTTGCTGATATCGTAGGCGTGCAGCCCTTCTGGCGAATTGGCGACATAACAGCGATTACCGGATGCGACCACGACTAAGGATTCCACATTGGCCGCGTTGGTCACAGTGGCCAGCAAAAACATATTGGTAGGACTCGTAATGTCAAAAATTTGAAAGCCGGCAAATCTTCGAGCCACGAAAGCATGAGTGCCGTCAATGGTGACGAAATTATCTTGAGGGCAGGAAATCGAACCAAGCAAGCTTGGCGCCGCGGGATTGGTGACCGAATAAGCCCACAGCTTATCATTCGCAGCTAGGAACAACGTGCCCTCCGTGCCAAAGGCAAAAGAGGCATCAAGGCCGGCCGGAGAACCTTGCATTGTCCCAACATTGACTGGCGCGGCAGGATTGGTGATGGCGAGAATGTATGACACTGGATTGGCCGCGACGTAAGCGTAACCATTGCGGGTGACAACGCCTATAGCCTGACCCGCAAATGTCTGCGAGAGGCGAACCGGCACCAGCGGATTCGTCACCGATAATGCCACCACGCCGCCAGTCAAGCACGCGAGGTAAAGGATTCCATTGTCACCACCGCCGACGCCATAATTGTTGAATCCCTGATTGGTCTGAGCCACGAGCACGGGGTTGGCCGGATTCGCCACGTCATAAATCATAAAGCCAGCGGTGCCGCTGCAGACACCGGCGTAATGGTCGCCCTGAATAATGCCAGCACCACTGCCCGGCATGATGGACACCGAGGCCGGAGTCGGCACCACATTCAACATGCCGCCGGTGTTGGTTCCGGCGAGATTCAGGCCGGAAAAATTGCCGCTGAAATTGCCTGCCAGCGTCACGCCGCTCGCGCCGTTGGTCACCAGATTCGCCGGCAGATGGGACGCGACCAGCGTGCCCGTGATGTTCGTTGCCGCCACGGAACCCGCACTCGCGGCCGTGACGGCACTTCCCGCTGTCGGCGCAAAGACCGCATACGGCGTGGCCGTCAACGGCTGGCGCGGTGTCAGCGTGGTGAAGGCGCCGTTGCCATTCGTGCGCACCGCCAGTTCCAGCCAGCGGTTCGCGCCGGGGAACTGATTCCCAAAATCCAGCGTCACCGTGAACAAACCGTTGCTCACCGGCGTGGCGGTGTTGGTCAGCAGGTTGCCCTGCTGCAATCCGGCGCTAACATCGTCGTAGAGCGCAAACCGGAGATCGTAGTTCCCGCCAGCCACGGCGCTGCCATTGTTCAGTCGGCCTTGATACGTGAACGCCGTGCCCTGAGCCCGGCTGGCGCTGAATGGAAGATTGACAAACGCGAGCATTAAAAAAACAAGCGCGGCTTGCAGCGATTTATTCATAAGTTAACGGGATTTTGTTATGCCTTGGATTGATGAGCGTGAAATTTTGCAGATTGCCCGCTAATCGTCAAAATAAAAGAACGGAATATGGTCGGCACTCCTTTCAGATTCAAAGTGTTATCCTTTCCGCGGGAGCATCAGTCCCGGTGCGGCAATGACACCATGGCATTCTCCCGGGAAGTGATCCGTCGATGAAACCCGATTATCCCGCGCCCCGGACCGGGCCGCTCCACCCGAAAATTATTCCTTCGGGCAAGTGCGGATCGCACTTTTCGTCAGGTCCGGCGAGCCGGCGTATTCAACCCGCAGGTTTCATTTTTTGGGCCCTTGTCCCCAGCACTGGTGACATGACCAAAATTCCCAATCTGCTACTCTTTTGTCGTTGGGCGTTGTGACCCCGACGAAACAATTTAAGAAGTGTGTTGAAAACCCCCGGAGTAGTGTCCGGGGGTTTTCGTTGTTCCAGACAATTCCGTCCGCCGCGCTCATCCTTCAACATTCTTGGAGTCTTGACCGCTCAAGCCCGACACCGCCCACCCTAGACTGGCTGCGCGTTTTGTCTCGTCGGTCAACGGACGCTGCGTGACATTGTGTTTCGACTGTCAGTAAAATTAGAGAATTGGTGGGTTTTGGTTACCCTTAGTTATCACCAGCAAGGTGTGAAAACCCTTGGAAATCCAATGCAAACGGCATATATCCCCCTGTCGGCAAAAAAAGAGAGGCCGGACACCTCTCTTGCATTGCATGGCTAGAGCTTGATTACAAGCAGCTTGCGATGCGGCAGGCCGAAATTGCAAGTGAAACTGCCAGTAAAACGTTGTGATAATTAGACACTTCGCTTTATCCAGCAGCTATCCACTACCAATTGGTTGCCTGTTCAATAACGAAGAGACGTCCGCCTCAATAGCATTATCGACAGAAAGGTAATGTTATGAAACAACTGTTCAGTCTGTATCGCCGCAACGGCATTTACTATGCCCAGAACACCCAGAACGGCAAGCAGGAAAGCCTGCGCACGCGTGACGAAGCCGCCGCCAAGGCGCTGCTCCATTCCAAGAATGAAGCTTCCCGCCAGCCGATTCTAAACCGACAGATCGCCCTGGCCTACCTCAGCGCCACCGACGCCGCCGCAGCCAGCCGCACTTGGAAATTCGTCATGGATGAAATGGCCGCGACCAAGCAAGGTGTCACCCGTCACCGTTACGACATCGCCTGGAAAGACCCGGCCTTTGTCCAGATCAGCAATCTGCCGTTGCTGGAGACCAACGCCGCGCACATCCTAAAGGTGATCCGCACGGGCACAGTGTCCACCAATCATTATATGCGCCGGATGCACAATTTCGCCTTGGAAATGGATTGGCTTCCGAAATCCATCGTGCCCCGCCGCCAATGGCCGAAGCCGCTGCATAAGGAAAAACGCGCCATCACGCAGGCCGAACACGAGGCCATCATTGCCAACGAGAAAAATTCCGAGCGCCGCGCATACTACCAACTGGCGTGGCACATGGGGGCGGCGCAAACGGATCTCGCCACGCTCACCGCCGAGGATGTGGATTGGGAGCAGAAAACCATCTGCTTTTTCCGGCGCAAAACCGGAACCGTTGCACGGCTGCATTTCGGACCGGCCGTCGCGGCGATTCTACAAGACCTGCCGGGGAGCGGCCCTTTGTTTCCGCGTATCGCCGCCATGTCCGCTGGCGACCGATCCAACCAGTTTAAGAAACGCTGCCTCCGGTTGCAAATTACCGGCGTGACCATGCACAGCTACCGCTATTCCTGGGCCGAACGCGCAAAAATGGCCGGCTATCCCGAACGCTACGCGCAGGAAGCGCTGGGCCACAAAAGCCAGGCCGTGCATCGCTCCTACGCGAAACGGGCGAAGATGATGCTGCCGCCCTTGGAAGATTACGAGAAGAGCGCCGAACGCCGGCAGCCGGAGTTGGCGCCGGCTGGGGTCAGTTCAGAGCAGCCGCAGTTGAATTGAGTTCCGGCACGCGCGGCGCATCGTGGCTTTGGCTGCGGTGCGCCGTTTTCTTTTCATTGCGCGACTTCCAATGTAGGACGATGCAATCGGAAGCTCGCGCCAGCCATTTGGCATCCCGACGCAATTCCTCCAGCGCCACCACCGAGAAGTATTTCACGCCGGTGCTCGGCGGACGGCCCAGGGGTTTCAATAAACCTTCTGCCATCAAGATGGTGATTTCATGCGGCCCGAAGCCCAGATACCAAGCGGCCTCCTCAACCCTGATCCGGGCCGGCATGGTTTTGAGATTTAGAAATTGTTCCTGTGCCGAGTTCATGCCGCACCGCCTTTTCCAGAATTGTCCGGCGGTGTAACCACGGCGGCCTCGGCTGCATCAACCAAACCGCGAAGTTGCCCATGCCGGTGAGCAAAGAACCAGACGCCGACCGCAGCGCCGACGCAGCCCAAAATCAGCAGCTCATTGCCAACGATCAGCGACGGCAAAACCATCAGCGCAATGCCGCCAACCAAGATTGCCACGCTCGTCGTCACGCTGCCAATGATGAGTTTCAGCGGCGGGTAAAAGATGGAGGCCAGACCGAACAGGAACATGGCGACGCCCACCCACACAATGCCTTTGAGGCTCGCCAGCTTCGCGCTCAATTCGCGCGCCGTGTCCTTCTGAGCCGCTCCCAATTCCGTAGTTGCTCGCGTCTCTTCATGTTCGGTAACGGCCATCGGCGCGCTGATTACCAGGGCCGTGGCATTGGTGGCGGGCGCTCCGCTCGTGTCCGCAGACACTCGCGTCTCCACCAGGCGAGAACCCGTCGGCACGGTGTAAGACTTGGTCCGAACGGTTTCCTGATTCTGCCGCGAGGCTTGCGCCGGGTTATCGCCTTGCACGACAGATTGCTCAATGCCTTGAGTGGATTTGCTCACCGTGCTGGCATGGCCGCCCTTGAGCGGACCAAGGGCGCAGCCAGAAAACAGCAGCGTCATCACCAGCAATGCCGCCGCCGGCGCGACCATCTTCAAACGCACGGTGTCTTCCGGTCGTTCGTTGAGTTTCGCTGCCATGCCTTCGGCCTGCCCTTGCGTGCAGCCGACGCACAGCAATTCGGCGGACGGCTTGACGCCTTCCACCATCACGCCCCAGGTGTGGTCGGTCGCCCAACGGGTGCCGACATGAATCGGTGCATATTTTTTCATTTCGTTTCTCCTTTCATGTGTTGATCCAGCAGGATGCTGATGCGATCCAAAGTTCGCGCCATCAGCGTTTGATTTTCCGTCAGACTGTTGATGCTTGCCTTCAAATCATGCCGTTCCTCGACGGCGTAATTCTCACGGACTTCCATCGCCGAGATCCGCTTGTCCATGTTGATCCACAGGCCCACCACGGCCGCCGCGATGGAAAGAAGTTGCAGCACGTTGCCAAGCGTGATTTCCGGCGTGAAACGGATTTTTTTCGGATTTTGAATTTGTTCCTTCATACACGCATGAGTTTCACCACGCCGCTATGGGCGCTGATTTGCGAGCCGTATTTCGCCAGCATCACTTGCGCGACTTGCGACAACACTTGGCGCCGGTCAGTTTTGTCGTAGCCGGTTTGTTTGCCGGCATCGTTGTAATACTTCAGCCCTTCGCCCGGCGGCGCGGTCGTGCGGTCAGCAATCAAAAGCTCCCGCGCCATTTCACACGTCGCCTGGACAACGGCCTTCG
>TBL_comb47_HYPODRAFT_10008329_pt1 | contig 10625 bp, 3 predicted proteins | sample TroBogypolimnion_40_FD_10682 | JGI IMG/M metagenome (IMG submission 10682)
TACCAAAGGTTTGTACACCTGAGGTGGTAATGGTGGCGCCGTTAATGGCAGTGGTGCCAGTAGAGGCGTTTTGTACGACTGAAGCAGCCGTTACCGCGGCAGAGAAGGTGGTGGTGCCGGTGGAGGTTAATGAGAGCGTACCAAGAGGGTTTACTCCTCCAACAATACCGCTAAAGGTAATATCGCCACTGCCAGTAGAAATGCTTAACGCCCTTGCTGTTGATGTTGAGCTATTAACTGTGCCGCTAAATGACAATGCCGTATTGTTTGTTGTGATCGATCTTCCTGCGCCAGAAATGGTAACAGGCCCTGTTAAGGTCAGTGTTGCTGTACCAGTTGCAGTTAAGTCGCCACCAATATCAATTCCACCTGAACTGCGTAATATCAATGAATCAGGCGTTGAATAGGATGCTTTGAGATTAATTGCACCACTCTGACTTGCGCCACCAACAGTCACACTCGTAAAGCTTGTGCCCAGCAAATTCAGCATTGCAGTAGAAATATCTAGGGTTCCAGAACCTGTTCCACCTAAATTGATTACGCGACTGTTTGCTCCAGGATTGATAGTCAGAGCACCGGTGCCACCTACCGCAGCAGTCCAAGACATGGTGTTAGCAATCAAGCTTAAATCTGTTACACCGCCAATCGCGGCTGTGCTGGAAATTGAACCCGTTCCAGCATTTAGGCTCAGAGTCTTCCCTGCTCCAGTGACGGCACCATTGAGCGTAATGTTGCCGTTACTTGCAGTGGTATTTAATGTGGTGCCAGCAGCCAGCGTAATGGCTTCCGAGCTACTACCCAAAGTGATAGAACCTGTGCCAGCAGTGGTTGCTGAGGTGGAAATAGTTCCAGCCAAAGTGAGTGCACTTGGTTGTGAAACTGTAAATGCACCAGTTGAGCTACCGAAGCTAAATGTAGCGCTAGAGCTGCTACCCAGAGTTAGGGCTCCAGTAGTTTCGAAAGCGGTTGTTGCATTGGTACTGACAGCGTTATAGAAGGCGCCGATACTATTAACAGCGCCAGTCATACTTAAGTTATAGGCTGCGCCTGAGTCCATGCGCAATACTGAGCTAGCGAATGAACCAGTGATGCTGACATCACCTGTTGTCTTATTGAGCCATACAGTATTGATATTGGTGCCGATTGAACCATTCACTGTGACGGTACCACCTGTACTAAAGGTCACATTGGCACTTCCGCTAGCTGGCCCAGTCACACTGCCAGAGGTAATATTTTCAGTGCCGTTATCGCCCAAGGTGAGAGTAAAGCCATTATTAATAGTGATAGCACCAATGGCCAGAGGTCCAGTAGTTGCGCTGATCCGCAAACTGTTCGTAATGGTATTGTTTCGATTGGCACCTAAGTCGAGGGTTCCATAGACACTTACACCAGCGCTTAAAGTATTTGCTCCTGAACCAGTCAACATCAAGGAAGATAGTGCTACAGCAGACATTCCGTCGGCTGATGTACCCGTAGCGCCCAATGCAATAGTTCCACTACCGGCATTCAGGGTTAAGCCAAAAGCACTATTAGTGGTGCCTAGGGTAATGTTGCCATTGCCTGAGCTATTGGTTGTAGTGATGATGCGATCATGAGCAAAGGTTGTAGTTCTAGAGGCGCCTTTAAGATCAACCGCCCCACTCGTCTGAATATCGCCATTTAAGGTATTGGCGCCAGTACCTTGAAGAGTTAGTGTAGTTAAAGGAGTATTTGCACCAATTGCACCAAGAGTAATTGCACCAGAACCATTCGACACAGTTAGGCTATATGCCCCATCAATTGCACCAAGAGTAAGGCTGCTACTGCTCTTGATTAAGGCATTCGCAGTGAGCGTAATTGGGCCGCTCGCAGTAGATGCTGATGCAATGGAACTATACAAAGCACCACTCGTGCTAACACCCGTTCCAGCCAAACTTAAATTGTTTGCTATAGAGTGCCCATTCAAGTCCAGAGCTCCACCTGTATTAACTGAAACATTGCCTGTACCAAGCGGGCTAGTAGTAATTGAGCCACTGGAGTCTATGCCAACTTTTAATGTACCGCTACTAATGGTTGTACCACCGCTGTAATCATTGCTGACTGAGAGAGTTAATAAACCTCCTCCAGCCATTGTTAACGCACCACTTGTATTGGAGATTGCAGTACTGATTGTGGTATTACCGTTACCTACAAAAGTTAGGTCATATGCGGTCCCACTAATTGCAGTTGTAGCATGGCCAAACGTTAAGGTACCAGCCGCACTACCAATTGTGGCTGCCCCATTTAAAGTAATCAGTCCGTTAATAGTATTAGCGCCACTAGTATTGGAGATGGCACCAGCTGAGCTAATTCCTGATCCGCTAATGCCAATCGCATTGGCAATGGTGATGCCGTTCGATAGTGCAAGGGCAGCGCCACTCGATACCGTAACTACGGAGCTACCTAAGGCGCTAGTATTACTAATCGCTATAGTGCCTCGACTGATCGTAGTATTTCCAGTATATAAATTTGTACCACTTAAGGTAAATATTCCACTATCGCTGCCGCTATTAAGGGATAGTCCAATAGTCTTACTTGCACCTCCATCGCGAATAACTCCCGAGTAAGAACCTGGAGCAGCTCCAATTAAAGTTAAGGTCACCCCAGAGCTGACAATACTATTTGTAATGCTAGTCTGATCAGATCCTGTGATAGAGGCTAATGTTAGTGAATTGCCAGCAAGATCAAGAGTCGCAGTTCCACTCAATGTCAGATTTGTGGTGCTTGATAAGGTTCGCAAATTGACATTGCCTGAACTCACCGCGATATTAATTGAATATAAAGCGACTAAGTTTGTCGATAGGCTATTGGTAGCACCTACTACCGGTGTGATTCCCGATAAAGTGTTATTGGTGCTGGTATTAATGGCGTAGTTGCTTGCGGTAAAGCCAGTGACTGCATTGATTGCTGTCACTTTATTGGCATTCGCTACCGTACTGTCGTTGACCGTAACACTAGTAACGCTACCACCGGTATCAGAACCAACTAAACCAGCAACGGCAATGGTTGCATTACTACTGGTATAGCTTAATGTGCCGTTATAAGTACCGCTTACATAAATGGCTAAAGGTGCCGGTGTCACGCTCACTGAAGTTTGGGCAGCGGTCAGTGCGTTGTAGTTTGCAATGGTAGTACCAGCGACCGTTAAGCCGCTCACACTACTTAAAGGCTGATTGGTTTGTACATTGCCACTAGAGCCTAAGGTGCCGGTACCGCTAATGGTTAAGGTTTCACCATTCACACCAGTGACTGCGAGATTGCTAGCGTTAAAGGTAGTGCTGCCGTTATAGACTTGGCTACCAGTAACGGAGAGGTTGGCCTTATTGATTGTAAAGTTTTTGCTATCACCTGCACTGAATGTAAAGCCTGCCCTTGTTAAGCTTGGTGTAAGTGTCAAATAGTGTGTTGCAGAACCGGCAACATTAGTTAAACCTGAGAAATCGGGTGTTGCGCTACTCAAAGCAAGTGAACCAGTCATACCATTAGTAGTAATGGCTACTGAAGTAGCTCCAGCAGCCAAGGTTTGCACTGTTTGAGGTAATGAATTAACTAAATAGCCAACTCCATAAAGAGTTGGGCTGGTCGAGTACCAATAATTTAAGCCTGCTGCTGTTCCATAACTGCTGGATTGTTCAGAAACAATATCAATATAGACGGCAGTGGGAGTACTACCGGAAATACTTCCCTGTGTTACAACTTGGCTGCCAGTAAATGTAGGAAAGCTATTCAGAGTTAATACACTAGATGGTGTGCGCCCACTAAATGTAAGACCGCCGGATCCACTAATAGCTCCCTGAACAGTGCTATTACCAGATTGAATAGTGAGAGAGGAACCACCAGTACTAATGTAGCGGACGATGACTACGCCACTGCCACCTGCACCACCCACAGAAGCGCCATAACTTCCTCCTCCTCCTCCACCACCAGTATTGGCGACGCCAGCAGTTGCATGAATAGCGTTAGAGTTCGCGCCACCTTGACCGCCTCCACCTGCACCCCCACTGCTCGCAGTCCCCCCGTCTTGAGTTCCGCCGCCACCGCCGCCTGCATAAGCAGCTAAACTTCCCGTTATTGCATAACTAAGGCCAGCGCCGCCATTGCCCCCAGCAGTTCCGCTGGAGTTTTGACCCACCCCTCCAGCACCACCACCGCCACCAGCAGCAAAAATATTGTTTAAGGCATTTCCACCCTTATTACCTTGCTCATAAATACCATCTGCGCCTACTAGTGAATTGCCGCCGTGATAACCACCCCCGCCTGAGCCACCACTAACAGCATATACTGCAACACCAGCAGCTGTTCCACCACCAGAGGCCGTCAATGCATCAAATGTGGAGTTATTGCCATTGGCAAGTGTTGGGGCCGTCCACACGGTTAACTTTAGAATGTGTTAAGGCCTGTCCTCCAGCGCCTACGGTTATGTTAAAAGAGTTATTTGATAAAACATAATTAGAGTTGTAAATTAATCCGCCAGCCCCGCCACCGCCGCCATCTTTATCTTGGCCAGTACCACCCGCTGCACCACCACCCACAACAAGCACCTCAACTGGTGTGCTGCTCACATAATTAGCAAGGCTTGCGGTATTGAATGTTCCGCTTGCGTTAAATGTGGTGGTGAGCGTTGAAACACTCGCAACATTTCCAGATAAAGAAACTGCGCTAGAGCTATCAGTAATCAAACTCACATCAGTACGAATTTGAAGATCTCCGGCTATAGAAATACCACCCGAAGTAGTAGTAAGGTTGCCGCCTAGAGAAGTTAATCCACTACCAGTAAAGTTGATGCCAGTATTTGCAGCAATATTATTTCCAAAAGCAGTGGTTAATTGCCCAGTGCTATTTACAGTTAATGCACCAGTAATAGTTACCGCTTGATTAATCTGCGTTTCACCTGTGGATGTTAGTGAAAGATTAAATACTCCAGTAGAAGCTGTGATCGCCGCATTAATATAAATATTTACTGCAGACAAAGTAAGGGTGCTTGTACCAGCAGAAGAATGGTTGGTAATTGGCGCTGAAATATATAAATTTCCTGATGGGGCTGTAGAGGTGCAAGAAACGCCAGAACCAGAACAAGCATTAGCAGATACATTGGTTATCAAACTGACGTTTCCGCTGGCAAGTGCAGATGAAATAATCTGATTATTTACATAGTTAGTCGCACCATTTGGAGCGGCGCCAACGTATAGATCAGTCGGATCCAATAACCACATCCCCCCTCTACCCGCATTAATCGATGCAAGGAGATTTAGGGTATGGCCAGAGGTCTCGATGAAGCCACCGGCCGTTGTATTACTTGGATTGGTTTGGGATGCGTTGATGGTGGATAAGACATCAAGACTCGTATAAATAGAAAACGGCAATGTGCTGTTATTCGCATCATTGCCGATGAGGATTGTGCCGCCTTGAATAAAACCACTCGCTTCTACTGCTGTACTACTGAGAATGGTTTGATTGAAAGCTGAAATACCGATACTTCCACCGCGGCCATTAGAGCCGTTGGTCTGGATTAATGAATCAAAGAGACTCAGGCTGCCTGCCCTACTCATGATCCGGATAGAACCGCCATCTGTAGAGCCATTGGCGGTGATTTGGATGCTGTTTACTTGTATGTCCTGGTCTGCTTGGATAGTGATGGTGCCACCAGGGCCTGCACTGCCATTGGTCTGAATAAGCACTGCGTTATCCATATTAAGAGTGCTGGCAGAAAGCGTAAAGGAACCACCGTTACTGCCATTGGCAGCGATAGTTCCTGCTAAAGCGATTTGAGTACCAGTAAAGCCAATGGTTCCGCCGGGGCCATTGTTGCCGTTGGCTTGGACTAAAGACCCATTTTGGGCGTTGATTTGTTCTGCAGAGAAGGTGATATAGCCACCAGTAGTGCCATTGGCCTTAATTTCTGCGGTGCTGTAGAGCTTAATTTCTTTAACAGCAGTCAAATGAATGACATTGCTTTGGGTATTTGCGCTATTTGCACTGGCATCGTTTGCTGCCGTCGAGGAATAAACCACATCAAGGGCAGTGGTGGTGGTGTTTTGCGCTGTTAAGAACGCTGGCAAGTCTTCTTTACGAATGACATTACCGTTATAGCTCACGGTGTTCGTGTTTGTATTACTACTGTTGCCGGTGTTATTAGCGCTGCTTGTATTGATATTCAAACTACCAGATACATAAATTGCTTGAGCAAGCAATTGAATCGCTGCACCAAGAGATGTTGATGCATTGATTGCGTTGCTTGCATTAATAGTTCCGTTTGCATAAACACTTTGTGCTTGCACAGTCACTTGTGTTGCATTGATCGTTGTACCAACATTCAAATACGCAATTGAACTATTGATGATCACATTTAAATTTTGACCAGAAATATCTGCATTGAGATTAAAAATTCCAGATGAACTTAATGTCAATGTTGTCTGTGTATTGCCTTGCTTCAAAATATTTGCGCCACTGGGAATTGTCAAACTACCGCTACCGTTTTGAGTACAGCTACCAAGGCTTGGGCAGACATTGCCATTTACAGCAATACTCACATTATTGCTAGATAGCGCAGTAGAAATGACATTCGCTGCACCAGCATCAATAATCAAATCAATTGGATCTAAGAACCATAAACCAGAATTCCCTTTTGCAGCAGAAGTATCTACGACCAATTGCTTACCAAGCGCAACACTTCCTTTGGAGCTAGTCTCAATGTATCCACCATTACCACTGAGTGCGCCACCTAAAGCAAGCAACACACCATTCACTGCAGTTTTGGTTTCTGACCAAATCAAAATACTTCCACCATTACCAGTCTTAGTTGCCGATGCATTGACAATTGCATTAGATTGAACGGTGACTGTTTTAGCCATCAAACCAGCAGCGCTAGAAGCTTGCGCTTTTGCAACTGCATTGGCTTGCAATTGGTCCAATGTTATAGACAGACTTGGGGTATTCGCAGCAGGAGCGTTAGCGGCTGAAGTTGCAACTGGAGTTACTTTTGCTGGAGCAGTAGTTTGGGTAACAACCTGAGTATTAGTCGCCTGAACACGGGCCACCTGATCCCTGGCTTTTACTGGGGCACTTAAGTCTCTAGAGTCAAGCACGCTGGTCTTGGCTTGATGCAGGTTCGTAGCAGCTGTAGCGCCTAGGCCAATCTCAATCGAGCCGCCACCAGCATTGCCAGTAGCTGTTGTCTTAGAACCGCTAGCCAAAGTAATGTTTTTACCGCTGATATTGACTTGGCCACCTACGGTACCCGCTCCATTGCCGTTGGCCGAGACTGTGCCAGCCTGAGTAACCGTATTGGCGACCAATTCGATAACGCCGCCATTGTTGACCATGGAGGAAGCGGTGATGCGGCCCGTATTCTTGACCACTGAGCCCATTAGGCGATTTGCTGCACCTGCAGCAACAATGATCAGACCCCCTGGAGCCTCTACAACCCGCTTATTGTCGACTAAACCCTGGTAAACCGAGCGGTCTATGGTGACGCTCATCAGTTGATCACCCCGGAAATCGAGGGTGATCTGTTTGCCACTAGCCATGGCAACCGTATTATCAGGCCCCATTTTGGCTAAAAGGTAGCCTTCGTTACGTACTTCAGGGGCTAAAAGAGCAATGTATCCATTGGGGTCATTTGTGCTGATTTTTCCCTCGTTTACAACCGCCCCTTTTCCGTTACCTTTGTAGGTGGATTTTCCATCCATAAAATCTTTGTTGCCGATATCCATCGTAGTGGTAACAACACCGGCGGCGTTCATTTCTCCACCCTTACTGATGGTCACGCCATTGGGATTCACGAGCACAACTTGTCCGTTTGCGTTAACAACGCCATCGACCATTGATTGCGTTACACCAGTGACACGATTCAAAGTCACGGCAGAAGAATTTGGCTGATTAAAATTGACTGTTGAGTTTTTACCAACGTTAAAACTGTCCCAATTCACAATCGCACGTTGTGAAGTTTGGTTGATATTCATCGTCGCAGAATTTACGTTTTGCGTCTGCGAAATAGTGGCATTTCCAGCGACAACTCTTCCACCAGTTGGAAGTGCATTTGGCGCTGTTTGAGCGATCGCAAAATTGAACTGGCTGAGGATCAAAAATCCGATGGTTGCGCGTGAGTTTTTCACGGCAAAAGTCCTCTTCGCTTTCGCAAAGAAAAATGACTTCAGATCGAGAATGTATGCGGCCAGTTTTTTCAAAAAAATATTTCTTAATTGCTTGCGAGTCAATGCAAAAAATTTATCTACAAATCACAACTTTTTATTTGCTGCTGATTTCCCTATGGCGCCCTGTTTATAAGGCTTAGAGAATAGTCAGAATACACAAAAATTAGCCTTTAAGCTAACAGAGAATAGGTCTATTTTTGGTGCAATTGCGACCTTGTAAGTTCAAGGGTTTGCGGGCAATCTAATTATGGATGCCCAAAATAGAGGCATTAGACTTTTTCCATAAGGGCTTACTTTTGAATAAATTACCCCCTTTCTCAGCACTAAATTGGGGTGTTTTTAGAGAGGATTTTTGCTCATTTTGGGCTAATTTTTCTGTCTTTTTTTGATCATTTTCTCAACGAAAAATGGATGCTTTTTTCTCTTTTTTTACATCAAAGTGAAGCGATTTATGAGAAAAATTGTTGCGAATTTAGGACCTAAAAAACTGCTCTATTGATGGCAAATTTGATGTCCTATTTACGCCTCAAATATGACTCTATTTGCGCACGTTTTTTTGGTGGTTTATAGCCAAAAAATGGAGCATAAAAATACTCCATTAATTGACTTTTGAGTAATCAAAAATGGCTCATTTTTCTGGCTATTTACAGAGCAACTTTGAAGGTCCTCATGGGATTTTTTCGAATGCTTTTTATTACTTCAGAAGTATTAATTTTGGGCGTACTTAAAAGCACTTTTAGTGTGTTTTCAAGCTAAGGTATTACATTAAGTATGCGAAAAATGGTTCAAGATGTTTCATCTTTTACATGAGCTTTGATGTATATCAAGTTGTTCAATTTGACTCTCAAACCTCAAAACCTCTGCGCTACTGATTTAAAAATAATCCTTTGTTAGCGTTGTGTGCGAAAGCATTTAATCTATCAGCATGGTCCCTTGCAATTAAATCGCGATGTCTTTTAGGGTCGATTTTGGAGCGTTTTCTAGAGGTGATTTTTGCTCTCTTAATTTGCTTTTTGCAGCCTCTAAAAGAGCCCTTTCAATCGCTGGTTTTGCCCCCACCAAACTGAATCTCGTAACTGCAAATGCACCCGACTGAAGTGCTACCGCAAAACCGATCATTTCCCCTGCCTGGGTAGCCTTCAAAACCGCCTCAAATGGGTCCAATATCTGGAATAAATTACCCCCAATTTGGGTGCATTCCATGCTCAAAGCTGTAGAAATGGCCTGACTATTCATCAATACGGAATACTTTGTCCCTGGGTCGCATTTAAGGGTCTGATGGAGGTAAAAAAGGCACTTTTCACCAGAACAGAAAACTCCAAACGAGGAATTAGAGTCATTAGCGGTATAGGCTTCATTAACTTGCCCATTGAGGTCTACAACCCAGTTTTGAGAGGCTAATTTCTCTGCCTGCACACTCATGCATAGGAGGAGCAAGCTAAGGGTTAGTAGGATCCTAATCGTTTTCATTGCACAATCCTTGCATTGGCCCGCAGATTTTTAACCGTTTCCGCGATGTATTGCTGAACAATGGCTTGTCGTATCTGTGATTTAGACTCTTCGAAGCTTGGGATCTTGAAGGCGCGCTTATCGTCTAGCTTCAAGATGACCCAGCCTGATTGGGTTTGAATTGGATTAAGGGTGATACCACCCTTTGAGAGGTTGGGAATGGCATTGGCGACAGCAGGTATAACCTGTCCTGGTAAAACCCATCCTAAAGAGCCGCCCTGGGACTTGGTGCCCGCATCAATTGAATACTCTTGCGCCAGCTTTCCGAATAACTCCCCCTTTTGGATTCGGCGAATCAGGTCGATTGCATCAGTTTCGTTTGCAACCAGAATCTGACTAAGGCGATATTGCGTACTGCTACTGCCCTCGCCCATCAATTTACGCTGCCGCTCGTACTCTTCCCGCATTTTGGCATCGGTGATGGGATCTCTCTTAAAGTGATCCTCCAGATAAACCTGTAGAAGAAGATTTTGTTTTAGCTGAGTTATCTGATCCGGAAAATCAATCTCTTTTGACAACCCCAATTTGGTCGCCTCTTGAGCGATAAGCTCCTTATTAATAAGGTCTTCCTTAATTGCTTGACGCAGCTCAGGAGTATCTTTCTGGCCCTGAGCTGTTAAGGCTCGTATATTGAGATTGAGTAGACCTTGAGTGATGGCCGAGCCATTTACGGTAGCTACAAATTCGTATTCAGGTTTAGCTTCTGACTTATTATCAGACTTTGTTTCTGCATGCACAGTTCCAAAACCAATGACTCCAATCAAGATGAATATGCAAATCAGGAAATTCTTTTTAAGCAACATTTGACTAGTAGCCCACCTAAATTAATTTGTTAGAACTGATAACTTCCAGTAAACCACCCGCGGGGATTGGTAGTCGTGCCGTCAGTGGCAACCGCTTGACCTGAGGAGCTATATAAAGGATTCTTGCCAATCTGCCAGGCAA
>TBL_comb47_HYPODRAFT_10008331_pt1 | contig 10624 bp, 13 predicted proteins | sample TroBogypolimnion_40_FD_10682 | JGI IMG/M metagenome (IMG submission 10682)
TTTTGTGTTCTTTTTCTATTTTTTTGTGTTCTTTTTCTATTTTTTTGAGTTTGTTTTTTAGGTTTTTTAGTTTTTTTCATTATATATAATAATATATAATAAAATATATTTATAAAATATTTATCCTAGTAATACAAATTTAGAAATAATCATCCCAATAATTATTAGTAACATTCCAATATAATCATCAATTGTAGTATTTATTTTTAACCAAAAATTATTACTAAATAATTGTCCCAAAAATTGAAAAAAGTAAGATGATAATGCTAATTGTGCTGGATTTAAAAATGTATATCCTATTCTTTGCATTGGAACAACACAAAACCATTCAATCGTTGCCCAGAATTCAGTTGTTAATATTTTATCATAAATTGAAGATTTATGCATTGTTAATTGTGAAAACATTGCCAACATAACTGTTATTGAAACCATAATATTTAGAAATATCCAAAGTAAAATTGTATAAATGGATGTCATAATATAATAAAATATAATATTATAATATTATCATATTTTATTATGCAGTATGATTATAAAATTGTATTATATATTATATATTATATATTATTTATAATAGCTCAAGCATTTAGTATGTGGGGTCAATACATAACATTGCCATTTGTTTCATTAACTTATTGGAATGCATTTTCAATGGCAATTCCATTTGCTTGGGCAAGTTGGTTATTTATGACATTTGCAATAGATATTGGTAATAAACATAATTTAGTAACACCAACTCAAAATACATTTTTGTTAATTATTTTACAATTTGGATTTCTTTTAATAATAAATAAATTTTATTTAAAGAAAAAAATAAATAATAGTGATATTTATGCTTTTTATCTTATTATGTTTGGTTATATAATAAGCTTATTTGGGTTATTTACTGAAATTATGAAATTTTTCTAGTGGGAATATCAGATGAAACCAAATAAATTGAATTTTCAGTAATAATAATATATTCAGTTGAACTTTTATAAAATTTTGAAATTGGTGATGTATATTCATCTTCACTTTTAACTAATAATTTTTCACCTGAATCTTTAACACCAATAAGTGCTTTTTTATCAAGAGATACAGACCAATAATCCATCATAATTGGTTTATCTTCAACAATACCTAATTTAATAGCATGTCTTAAAGTCACATCACTTGGTAATCTATAATTTGATTCTTCCACTTTTTCAGTATTTACATTTGAATTTTCTACCATTGCTGACATATTTATAATAAATAATTTTTAAAAGTCTTTAAATACTTATATTATTAAATACATTAATCAATCAACCTTTGGAACCAAATAAATTTTTGAATTTGGAAAATCAAATACGATTGGTTTATTTTGAGTTATATTTTGAGTTATATTTTGAGTTATATTTGGCTCAACCTTTTCCAAAGGTTGATTTTCCAAAGGTTGATTTTCCAAAGGTTGATTTTCTAAAGGTTGATGTTGAATAATTATATTAATCGTTTTTCGTCTTATTTTTTTCTTTTTATCTTTAACAATTTTATTTTCATCTGTAATTACCTTTTGATTAATTTTATAAAACTCATTCCGTAAAACTTCTTTTAAAAATTCATAAATTGAAAATAAAACGTCTTCATCACACATTCCAACAATTAAAATACTTCCAGTTCTAAAAATCATAAATGATACTTCAACGATTTTATCATATTTTTTATTATCTTTATCTTCTTTGGAAATTTGACAACCGGTTTGGCAAGTTAATCCTGGAATATAATAAAATTTACATTGAATTCCTGGATAAGAACACGGATCATAAATACATTGAATATTATATTTGAATTTTAAAATATCATAAAATAATTCACGAATGATATAAAATCCGCAATTAAAATTTGAATTTATCAAAATAGTATCACTTTTTTGCAAATAGTTTAATTTATAATCAACATATGGTTGTAGAATATGTATAATATTATTTAAAACTTCTTCAAAAATATTATCATTTTGAATTCCTGGTATTTCCATTTTTCCAGTATTAAATACCTTAATATGAAATTCTTTGAAAATATCATTTATTTTGATACGTATAATCATAACAAAACAATTATAAAATGCACTCTTTTTTTTACAATGATAACTCATAATATCTTTTTTTGATATACCAATACTAACTTTTCTTATATCTTTAAATTTAATCCTACCATTTGGATTATTAATACTAGTAATAATTTGTTCTTCAAAATATATTTCATTTTTAAGATTATTTGAAATAATATCTAATTCTTCTTGTAATAATGAATTGAATTTCATTTGTTTTTTAATAACACCATTAGTTGGTGTTGAATATAAAATTACTGGAATATTCCAAAAAACGTGTTTTAAATCAATTTCTCTATTCAAATATGCAATTTTTGATTTTGTTGAAATATATAAATCACTTGATTTTGGTATTTCTTGGGTTTTTTGTGTATTTATGGTTTTATTTTCATCATTATTAGTATTAATATCTGAAGGGGATTCTGTTTCATCATAATTTGGTGATATAAAATTTGCCCATTCATCATCAATATTCATATTTGTTTATATTAGTTTATCTTTAATATATTTAAACAAATTATTTCAATTTATTTATTTATACAATAAATGGTATAAATTATCCTCTTATTCTTTATAAATGAATGATGATAACCGTAACAAAGAATAATTAATATAACATGAAATTTTACAATCTTGATTATGCATAATATTTTCAATAAAACATAACAATTCTTTTGATATTATATGCGGTTTATTACGAATTATATAATTTAAAAAATCTTTAATAATATTTTTTTTATCAATATTATAATTAATACTTAAATCTTCAATACAATTATCTAATATATTATGATTATTTATGGTAACAAATTTATCAAATAATTCATCCCAAATAGTTATATCAATAATATTAAAATTATTTATTGTATTGTTAATTTTATTTTGATTTGATTGTATAAAATTAATCATACTGCGCATATCAGAACCATATAAATGTTGAATTAATGATAAAGAATGATTTGAAATATTTAAATCTTCATTATCTGAAATCTTTTTTAAAAATGTAATAATATCATTTTTTGGTAATTGATTAAATCTTAATCGTAAAAATTCATTTTGTAATCCTTCATCAATTCTACTTATATAATTACAAATTAAACAAAATCTAACAGAACTTGAATAACTTTGTATTAAATAATATAACGCTTGTTGTGCATTTTTTGTCATATAATCAACTTCATCTAATATAACAAATTTCATACCTTTTCCAAATAGTGTTTTTGAATTAACAAATTGACTTATTTGATTACGAATAATATCAACCCCTCTATCATTTGAAGCATTTAATGTAATTGTTAATTCTGTTGTTTGTTGATTATATTTTTTATGATATTCATTTATTAAAATAATAATACTTGATGTTTTTCCTGTTCCAGGTGGACCATATAATAATAAATGTGGAAAATATGATGTTTCAATAATATTTTGCATTATTATTTTATTTAATGGATCTAAAACTATATTATCAATATTAGATGGTCTATAAAATTCAACCCAAGGGATACTACTCATATTGAATTAAATTATATTAAGTTTTTAAGTTGATTAATTATAAAAAAAAATGAAAGATATTTATACTAATTAATTAATCATACAATAATTAAAACTAACTAAATACATAAAATGTTTTCCAAAAATCTAAATGAATTATTTATTTATACTGAGTATAATAATGACGAAATCACATATGATGATCATACTAGAATGGATGAATATGAAAAAGAACAAGATGATAATGACTTATTAGATAAATATATTGAAGAAGATTCTCAATATTTAACAAAAGAAGATGAATCAAGAATTGAAATGTATTTACAATTCAAACAAGATGAACAAGAAGAAGAAGAAGAAGAAATGTTAGAAATTTTATATTATCTTGAAGAAGATGAGGATAGAATATATGCATTACCTGAAGAAGAACAAGAAAATTTACAAGAAAAATATAATATATTATATAACCAATATAATCAATTACAACAAGATTATTCTAACCAATTAAATTTAAAAAAATCAACTGGATATCTTGAATTAATATTAGGACCAATGTTTTCAGGTAAAACATCCAAACTTTTAGAAATATATAAACAATGTTTATTTTGCAATATTCCAGTAATTGTAATAAATCATAATACTGATATACGATATCATGATTCATTACTTTCAACACATGATAAAAATATGATACCATGTATTCAAACAAATAAATTAAGTTCAATCTGGAAAAATAAAAATGATATAACAACTGAAATTGGAAAAGCTAAAGTTATTTTAATAAATGAAGGACAATTCTTTGAAGATTTATATGAATGTGTTATTGGTATGATAAATTCATATGATTTAAAAGTATATATTGCTGGATTAGATGGTGATTTTGAGAGAAAACCGTTTGGACAACTTTTAGATTTAATACCAATGTGTGATACTATAACAAAATTAACATCAATATGTTCTATTTGTAAAAATGGTACATTGGCTATATTCTCACGTAGGTTATCAAATGATAAAACTCAAACATTAGTTGGTTCTGAAAATTATATTCCATTATGTCGTAATTGTTATTCTAAAATGGATAATAATAATGATATAGATAGCTGGGATGATGATGTGGATTGGGATAATTATTATAAAGAAAAATGGGGTATACAATAATTTCAATTTTAAGTATATATGAAAACAATATAAATTGTATAATTAAGTATAATATAAAATGAATATTGAAAATATAGAAGAAGTTGCTCTTGAAAATGTAAATGTAAATGTAGATTTTTTTTTAAATGAAAAAAAACTAATTGAAACAATTGAACCAATTGAACTAATTGAAACAATTGAAATAGTTAAATTAAAAAGAGGTCGTAGATCAAAAAAAGAAATACTAGCTAGTAAAGAATTATTAAAATTAATTAATAATGAAAAAGAATATATATGTAATAAATGTGGAGAATGTGAAGAATGCAATGAATATAAAAATCAAGATGTTGAAGATGATGAAAATATTATTGTAAAACCAATTGGTAAAAAAAGAGGAAGAAAACCTAAAGGTGGAAAAATTATACAACAAAATTTAGCTATTATTGAACCAACAGATAATAAAGTAAATGTCATATTACATTTAAAATGTTCAATAAAAGATTTACAATTAATTGGAGATTATAATCCAAATTTTACATCTGCAAATATTGATTCATTTACCTTTTCTGGACCAAAAACTGATTGTTTTTATGAAATTATTAATAAACCAAATGAGGAATTAAATGATTGTAATAATATAAATGATCAAAATAATTATATTAAAGAATATGATAAATGTGAAACTAAAGAAATATGGAGAAAATTAAAAGTACTTGAACATAATTTACATGTTAATAATATTTCAGATAAAAAATCTGCATGTTTTTGGTGTTCATATGATTTTGATAATCCACCAATTTATATTCCTAAACATTTTATTAAAGATACATATCATGTATATGGATGTTTTTGTAGTCCAGAATGCGCGACGGCTCATTTAATGGAAGAAAATATTGATAGTTCAATAAAATTTGAAAGATATTATTTAATTAATCATATTTATTCTAAAATATATAAACATTCAAAGAATATTAAACCTGCACCAAATCCATATTATATGTTAAAAAAATATTATGGTAATTTAACCATTCAAGAATATCGGTCATTATTAAAATCTGAACGTTTATTTTTAATTGTTGATAAACCATTAACACGAATACTACCAGAATTTCATGAAGATAATGATGATTTTATAATAAATACTAAAATTATTCCATCAAATAATTATCATTTAAAAAAAAGAATAGATAAAAAACAAACAAAAAATAATATTATGAATGAAAATTTTTCAACATCTTCAACCTTTGGGAAAGGTTGAGCCAAATCAAATTCAATTTTTTCAAAAATTTGGCTCAACCTTTCCCAAAGGTTGATTTAAAGGTTGATTTTTTTGTTTTTGAATGTCCATATTTATATTTTTTTCTTGATTTATTTGCTAATATAAATGCCTTTTTTTTATGATTACACCCTTTTTTAATTATATCATAATCAACTGCTGCAGATTTTCCAGAAGTTATTGAACTTGCTAATCGTGCTAAACCCCAAGATTGCGGTGTTTGATTTGGTCTGGAACCAGATGAATAATATGCCCCTTCACCCTTTTTTACAATTTGTTTTAATGCTTGTATGTTACATCCTGTTTTTAATGATAATTCTTTATTTGGTATTATATTTTTAATATTATATATTTTACGAGCATTTATTATGTGATTTGATTTAATATTTTTATAAGATGATATATTTTTACGTGTATAATATTTATGTTTTTTATATAGTTTTTTTGATTTTAATATCATATTAATTTGTTTTTGTTTATCTTTTTTTGTTATTTTTTTTGGTATATATCTAATTGGTAATTTTATAAATTTCATTTATTATAAATTTATAAAATATTTTTTTGAATTTGGTTCAACATTTTCAAAATGTTGATTGAATTTTTGGCTCAACCTTTTTTAAAGGTTGAGAACCTTTTCTAAAGGTTGATTTCAGTCTTTAATTTATTTTCTTGACTATTATTATATACTTTAATTGAATCATCTAATTTATGTCTTAATTGTGCATATATTTCTTGATTAATTGTTTTTTTTACATTTTTTGGTTTTTCAATAATTCCCATAAATTCTTTTATTGTTTTAATTGGATCATTATTGTGTTTTATTAACATATCTCTAGCAGTTTTTTCATCATAATCAGTTTGTCTTAAAATAATATTTATATTCTCAGATAAATCTGATTCGCAAAATATTGTAATTTTATCATTATTCATCATATTTATATATTTTATTAAATATTTTTAAATCATATTAAACGAAATTTACTATAATTTAATAATAATGTCTCAAAATACACAAAATTCAATAATTGATATTCAACCTATATTACATAATATTGGTATTATATTAAAAAATGGAATGAACAAATTAATTGATGAGTATAAACATATACATATTTCTAGAGAATTTGATAAGTGTAAACTTGAAATGGAATATTATAAAAGTGAATTGGAAATTTTACAAAAAAAAATAGAAAATCATTCTAATTTAATAATAACTAATTCATTATCAAGTGATAATATATTATTAAATATTGAAGAAGTTGAACCACAAATAAAATGTATAATTAATGAAAACTGTGAATATGATAATGAAATAATATATAAAAATAATGAAGAAGTATTATCTGATAATGATTCATCTGATGATGAATCTATATCCGAAATATTAGAAAATACTACTAATATAAATAATAATAATATTATTTCTGAAGTTTCCGAAGAATAAATAATATTGAAGAATAATATAGAAGATACCATGTTTAAATTATGTCCACCAGCATTAATTTATATAATTTTTTCAATTGCACAAATTATAATTGATACTTTTAAAGGTCTATATAATACAGCATTTATGAAATTAGTCGTTTCATTATTAGTAACATTATTATTAAATGGATTATGTGAAGGTGGTTTAGGTATTATTTCTTGGATTATTGTTTTTATTCCATTTATACTAATGACATTTGTTGTTGCAATGTTATTATATATATTTGGATTAAATTCAACACTAGGATCATCATATCAATCTAATAATTCAAATATAAATAAAAAACAATCAAATACAATTATTATAAAAACAAATACAACTATGTTACCAACTAAATATTCATCATCCCCTGCATATGAAAGCTTCAAATAATATATATAAACAATTTAAAATTTTATATATATATATAAAATAATAATGTATTTGATAAATATTAGTATATTGAGTTTATGTATTTGGTTTTTTATTAATTATTATTTTCCAAATTTTTATAATTTATTAATTTTAAATGGATCATTATATATAATTTTTATTTATAGTAAATGTGAAATATATATTAAAAAAATATATAATAATAAACAAATACAATTATTAATTAAAAATATTAAAAAAATAATAAATAATGATAATTTTGAAATTGAAGTAATTAGATCAAATAAAATAATTTTAAATACAAATAAAAAATATATTAATATGTATAAATTACCTGAATTATTAGTTGATTTTATTTTATTTAATGATTATACAAATACATCTGATTTATTACCAAAAACAAATAAAATAATATTTTATAAAATATATAAAACTCCATTAAATTATAATTATACAATTTGTAAATTTTCATTTATATCATTAATAATGGTTGTGGATGATATTACTTATCAAATAAAATTATCAAATGATGTAGAAAATTATTATATTGTTGGAAATAAAATAAATGTATTAATATTATCATATTTATTAAAAATTCAACATAATATTATAAAAAAAATTCAAAGTTATACATTAACGCTAATTGATAATAATATTAATATGATAACAATAACAGAAAAAGATGAAATTTTATTTAATGAAAATGATTACATTATATCGCCATATACAATATGATTGATGATGATTGATGATAAAATGTAAATAATATGAATAAAACAATATAAAAAAATTGATTTATATATATTATAAATGGTAAAATCGCAAACTACAATGGCAACAAATACAAATAGTAGCGAATATCATGCATTAGCTAATAAATGGACAATGTGGGCACATTTGCCACATGATACAGATTGGAGTATTAATAGCTATAAAAAGATATATACAATGGGAACAGTTGAAGAAACAATTGCAATAACTGAAACATTACCTGATATTTTGGTTAAAAATTGTATGATCTTTCTTATGAAAGATGGTATAAAACCAATTTGGGAAGATCCAAAAAACCGTGAAGGAGGTTGTTTTTCATATAAGATTTCAAATAAATCTGTATATGAAATTTGGAAAGAACTTAGTTATGTTCTTGTGGGTGAATCAATTAGTTCTCAATCATCATTTGTTGCCAATGTAACCGGAATTACCATTTCACCAAAAAAAAATTTTTGTATAATAAAAATTTGGATGTCAACCTGTGCAAATCAAAATCCAAATATTGTTACTGGAGATATTAAAGGTCTTATACAAAATGGATGTTTATTTAAAAAACATACACCTGAATATTAATAAAAATATTATATAAAAATTAAAATATAAAAACATTTTAATTTTTACAACATTTATCATTTCAAACACCGATATATTTTTATTTTTTATTTTTATTTTAATCCACATAAGATTAAATCCATTTATATGGTCCTGTCCCTTTTACTTGTATTTTATTCTTGAAAGGTTCAGTTTCAATTGAACCACGTTTTCCATGCACAATCCAAAAAAATTTACCATTTTTACCAAATACTTTAAAATAATTATTTGTAACTTCAGATGTAGAATATGTTTTTATTGTTCCATCATAAATATGTGTTATTTGAATAGTAAATTCAGTTGCTAATAGTTCAACATAATCTGGTAAATATATTATTGAAAATTGATCATTAGTTATTTCACCCTTGCCACGATAATAAACACCTGATTCTGGTCCTTCTAAACATGCATGAACTAGATATTTTTGTTCATTAATTGGATGATCAATAATAAATGTTTTGGTATTAGTGTTTGCCGAAGATTGAGTACCATATCCAAGTTCAAATGTCGTTGAATTATAATATAAAATACCGACCGATTGATTTATATCTGATAATGTTCTAAGTGGTCTTATATAACATGCCGAAGGACTTGCTGATGCAGTTCCTGATGTATTAGTAGCGTTTATTACTATTGATTCATTATAAGTACATGCAGTATCATAACCTATCACAATGCTATTTATACCCTGTGATGTTTGACCTGACTTTCCACCTATTGCAATAGCCCTATCACCTTGATTCACATTTCCACTAGAAAATCCTAATGCAACTGCATCTTGCCCTTGATTGTTGTATCCAGCAGATGACCCAATTGCAATAGCACGAGTATGTTGATTTGAATTTCCACAGTTATCACCAATTGCAACTGAAAATGGTTGTTGACTAGTAGTACCAGAATTAGACCCAATACAAACTGCATGTGCTTGTTGCTGATAATTCGCACAATTATATCCAATTGCAACAGTTTCGGTTTCTTGATTAAAAGTACCAGCACTAGATCCAATTGCTACGCATTTTGTTTGTTGATTATTATTCCCACAATTAGGTCCAATTGCAACAGATTCAGCACATTGATTGGTAAAACCAGCATTAGCACCAATTGCAACAGCCGATGCTGCTTGCGTACTATTTCCAGCCATACTACCTATGGAAATAGAACCAACCGCTTGATTCATTCCAGCACTAGAACCTAAATGAATCGTCGTACCAGAACCAACTGCCCAAGTACTAGTACTATTATCCCAGTATATATAATCTCCATACCCTGAACCATTTGTTAGATTTATATTACCACTTAATGGTCCAACTGGACCTTGTATACCCTGTAGTCCAGTAGCACCAGTAGCACCAGTAGCACCAGTAGCACCAGTAGCACCAGTAGCGCCAGTAGCGCCAGTAGCGCCAGTAGCGCCAGTAGCGCCAGTAGCACCAGT
>TBL_comb47_HYPODRAFT_10008332_pt1 | contig 10624 bp, 7 predicted proteins | sample TroBogypolimnion_40_FD_10682 | JGI IMG/M metagenome (IMG submission 10682)
TTTTATAAATACTACGAAAAGCTACTTCAGTTAATTTACCATAAAAATGGCGTAATTGTTGTTTTAAATAGAAAGTATTACGATAACGCGATTTGCCTCTACGCGCTCGAATACGACGTGAATAAGGTTTTATATATCTACGAGTTACAGTTCATTTTAATGTATTTGCAACTATAACATTTCTTCTAAAAAATCCTCCACGAAATAACCTACGCCCACGTATACTAAAAAAATGGCGTAAGCGTGAATTTTTATAAGCCCATATTTTACTTTTTGCTTGGAAAGCAATCTTAAATCTAGGTTTATATACATTAGTATTTTTTTTCATTTAATTATTATTTTTAGAATTATAGAAAATTTAGGGAATAAATTTCAATCTATATATTAAAATATACAGTAAGCTCGTAATTTTAAGTAAACTGTTTAAAAATTTAATTTTATTATTTACCCTCACGCTTACCTTTTTTTAATTTTAAGACTTCTTTATAGTAATGAATTCCTTTTCCTTTATAAATATCAGGTATACGTAAACGTCTAATTTCAACAGCAACTTGGTTTACTCTAGCACGTTCAATTCCAGATATAACCATAAGAGTACCTTTATGTTTTGCACAAGTAATCAGCACATCTTTAGGTATTATATACAAAATTTCATGACTAAATCCGATTTTTAAGGATAAGTTACCATCTCTTATTGATGCTTTAAAACCAACTCCAACTAAGCGTAATTTTCTTCGGTAGCCTTTTGCAACCCCAAATATTATACCACGCATAATAGATAAATAAGTTTGTTTTAACGTAGCATCATCACCCGATAAACAATATAAACGTGTATCTTTAACTATAAATTTTACTTTAGAGCTTTGTTTAATAATAACCCCTAAAGGTCCTTCTACACGAATAAAATTTTCCCCCGAAATAACTTTAATTTCTTTAGGTATATTAATGGATAACATTTTTTTAATAAATACCTAACAAAAGCTCACCACCAACATTTAATAATCGAGCATCCCTATCTATTAATAACCCTTTTGGGGTTGATAAAATAAAAAGACCTGCAGATGCTTTTGGTTTTCATAGTATAATAGTTGAAATATAAATACGGCGTGTAGGCTTTGAAATTTGAAATATTTTTTTAATTGCAGGAACTCCCATAGCATTATATTTTAATAATATTTTTAAAAAAGTTCGATTTAATTTTTTATCATACCACTCTTGAAAACCCAATATATATCCTTCTTCACGCAATATTTTTAAAATTAAAATACAACTTTTTGGTGTTGCAGAATGCAATACAATAGCACCCAACCGTGCTTGTTGACCATTATAAATACGAGTTATTAAATCACCTAATAAATTATGCATTATCAACTTGATTTTTTCACTCCAGTTAATTTACCTTGTAAAATGTATTTACGAAACATTAAACGAGATAATCCAAAACGTTTATAAATTGATCGTGGTCTGTTAGTTAACACACATCGATTTTTTATACGTGTAATAGAACTATCTCGCGATAAAAATAATAAATAAGAATAAGCTCGTAATCTTATTTGTTTTGGCATCATAAGATTTTGATAAATAGAATATAAAAATTTACGTTTTTTTTCGTATAAAGAAAATAAAATTCTTCTTCGTTTATCTTTTAATAATAAATATTTCATTTGGAAACAATCGGAATTGAACCGATGACATCCTGCTTGCAAAGCAGATGTTCTACCACTGAACTATGCTCCCATGTTTTATAGGCTAGAGGCAGAATTGAACTGCCATTAAAAGATTTGCAATCTTCTACATTACCATTTATGTTATCCAGCCATCAATAAGCTCCTAAATAAAAAATTATGTTAAATTTATAATATTTATTTAAGACAAATATAAAGTGGTTTCCATTAAAAACTCTAGTTCAGAATATATTAATGGCATTTGTATTAGAAAACTATAAAAAGTTAAAATTAAAAATAAAACTATAACGATATAAAGACGTTCAACACTTAAAATTTCTTCAGTAGGGTATTCATTCTTGTTGTCAAAATAAATAATTTTAATTAAGCGTAAATAATAAAAAAAACTAGCTACAGTACAAAAGAATAAAATAAACGCAACATAAAAATTAGAATTTTCAAATAATATAGTTAATACATCTAATTTAACATAAAACCCTCCGAAAGGTGGTATACCGCTCATAGAAAAAATTAACATAGAAAATATTAGCCCCAAAAGTGGGTCTGATGTTTTAAATTGTTTAAAAAAAATTAAAGTATGATTATCTCGTGATCTTATATATAAAATAAATCACATTATAAATGAACTTAAAATATAAATTACTAGATAATGTAAAGTGGCTGCAGAGCTTCCTACACTAAAAAAAGCTAATGGAATTAACATAAAAGCAACATGTCCCATAGAACTATATACAAAAAATTTTTTTAATATCGGTGTAATAAAAGCACCTATAATTGCAAAAAGTGCAGTTAATATACTAATAAAAATATAAAAAATACTTATAAAAGATTTAAAAGCAAAAAAAGCAGTATAAAATATTTTCAATATTAAAAATATTACCATTAATTTTGTAAATATTGAAAGTATGGTTACTGAAGATATTGGAGCTTTTTCATAAATACTTAAAGCTCAAAAATGAAAAGGAGCTGCAGTTAATTTAAATAATAAATTATAGCTAAAAAATAGTAAGATACCTAAAGCTTTATGTTGTTTAAAATCAATAAAATTAAAAAGATTATTCCAGTTAAAGCTAACAGCACTTTCCAATAATGATTGATAATATGCTCCATCTGCTTGACAATATTTATGAAAATTTTGTGGTTCACTTAAGATAAGATTATAGTCACTTTTTTTTATTTTATAAACCTCTAAAAAATTTTCATCCGATAAAGAATCTAATGAAAAATTTATATTGGCTATTAAATTTAAATCTTGTATGTGCAGTATACCATAATTACTATAAATTCATGCAATAGATAAAATTAACATTGCACTTGGAATACTACCTAAAATAAAATATTGTACCCCAGCATAAACACTAAATCTATTTTGTTGCTCATAAGCAACTAAAATATAAGTACCAAAGGTAACAATTTCTATAGCAATTATAAATTCAATTAAACTTTGTACCCGTAATAAAATAATAGCACCAAAAAAAATTAATAATATAATAATAGAATATTCGGTTTCATAGCTATTTGATATAAAAAATCTGTCTATAATCCCATAAAAAAAAATAGCTATAGTTAAACTAGTAAATAAAGTAAATATAGCAAAATATAAATTATTATTATAATTAACAGCTTGTAGTATACTATCACTGGTGGATATTAAAATAGTAAAAGAAACATAAATAAAAGCTAACCGATTCATTAATAATGCAAATTCACCAGTTCTGGTATAACGGGTTCCTAATAATAATAAAAATATAATTATAAATCCTAATTGAATTACATCTAACCAAGAAATAAATGTAATTAGATTTGATAAATTTAATTTTAAAGCTTCAAAAGTATATTGATCTATAAATAAAATTGTAGGCATAAATCTAAATTTAGTCTTTATATTCTTCGCATCAGAAATATTGCGGTCAGGATAAGTTCCAGCTTCACGAGCTATACGATTTATTTCAAAAGCAATCATAGCATTATACTCTAAAAAATCCTCACCGACAGCAAATGTTTTACCTTTACATTTTTTTTCATTAGTAAATAAAGTATTTACACAACCAGTAACATCTTGCTCAGTATAATTTTTAATTATAGATTCATCAACAGCTCTACGATTGATTTCCAAAGAAATTATAGCATTTTCTAAAAAGCCAATTAAAGGCAACATAGGTATAAAATATAGGAAATATGACCCTGTAACAAAATTAGCCATAGCAATAAAAGGACGTTCTACGACTTCTTGCCCAATTCAACCTAAGCTTAAAGAATCTGAAAAAAAATATCAAAAAAATCAAATATTCAATGGTTTAAAAAAATTACTACGAAATACTGATGTATCTACAACAGGTAATAACGCTAATACAAAAATAGATAGTCCCATTAATACGACACCACCTAATTTGTCTGGAATAGTACGTAATACCGCATAAAAAGGTAAAAAGTATCATTCGGGCACAATATGTGCTGGGGTTACTAATGGATTAGCTTCAATATAATTATCTGGGTGCCCCATATAATTTGGTGCATAAATTACAAAAAAAGAAAATACTCATACAAAAATAAAAAATGCAAATAAATCTTTAACATAATAGTAAGGATAAAATGGAATTTTATCGTATAGCCCTGAAATCCCTAATGGATTATTTGATCCATTTTGATGTAATAATATTAGATGTAATATAGCCATACCAGAAATTAAAAAGGGTAGCAAGTAATGGAAACTAAAAAAACGATTTAAAGTAGGATTATCTACAGAAAATCCTCCTCAAAGTAACTGTACAATTTGATTACCTACTACCGGTATGGCAGAGAATAAATTAGTAATTACAGTAGCCCCTCAAAAACTCATTTGTCCTCATGGTAGTACATACCCCATAAAGGCCGTTGCCATCATTAAAAAAAAAATAATGATTCCGGAATATCAAAGGTTGGCTCTAGGTTGGAAATAAGATCCGTAATACATACCACGAAACATATGTAAATAAACTACAATAAAAAACATAGAGGCTCCATTAGCATGGATATACCGTAACGCGACTCCGCCACGGACATCACGCATAATATGCTCAACACTTGTAAATGCCAAGTGTATTTCAGGAGCATAATGCATAGCTAAAAGCACACCAGTAATAATTTGAATTACCAAAGCTAATCCTGCTAAAGAACCAAAACTTCACATATAACTTAAATTAATTGGGGTAGGGTAGGAGTCCAAATGATTACTTAGAAGAGCAATTATAGGGTGTCTTACTACTGTAAGATATAAGGACAAGGTTCTGCTTTTTATTATGCATTTAAATATATATAAAATAAAACATGTATTATTATTTTATTATTAATAACGAAGCATAATGATGAGAGAGGGGTTCGAACCCTCGACCGACGGATTATGATTCCGATGTTCTACCACTAAACTATCTCATCAAAATTTTTTTATTTGTAATAAAAAATTTGATATTATGGCTATAAAAAGTATATCATTTACTTGTTAAGCACTTATAAACCTAGCACCACCCTCGAAAAAAATTATATTTTTCTTTTTTATAAAGAATGAAAGTTAGTCGTAATTTAAAATATAATAAGGAGCATAGTTCAATGGTAGAACAACGGTCTTCAAAATCGTAAGCTGTGGGTTCAAGTCCCTCTGTTCCTGTACTTAAATTTAATTGAGATGAGTAGGATTTGAACCTACGGTACTTTTTAAGTACGTCAGTTTAGCAAACTGGTGCTTTAGACCACTCAGCCATCACCCCTAAAATTTATTATAAATTTATTTTTTTTCTAAACTAATAAATGCAAAACTTAAAATTAATATTAATATAATATTTACTTGGGCAAATATATTGTATCATTGATTTATAAGAAACAATATAATTAATAATGTAACAAACATTGTAAATAAATATCTGAAAATAAAACCTAGTGTTAATTGTGAGCTGTTAACATTAAAAAAATATAGCTGAGTTGCAATACCATTAGGTCCTAAAAATTCTAACAGCCCACGGTCAATGTTTTGATAGGTATGTTTATAAGATATTTGCAGTACAGGTTGTGCAATAAATTCATTATAGACTTTATCAAAAAACCATTTACGGTTTAAAAAAGTATATATATTACGCCCTAAAAAACTAGTTTTTAAATTAAATAAAAAATCAAACGCATATATATAATGAAAAAAAGCTAAAAATGCGCCACTAAAGCTAAATATTAAAGGTATCATTTTAATAGAAGCAGATAGCCATTCTGCTTCTAACATAGGCTGTTTTGTAGGTAATGAAAATAATGAATTACCTCAAAAATCTGTACCTAATCCAATAAACATATCGCGACTAATATAACCAATAAATATACTTGCAAATGAAAGTAAAAATAAAGGTAAGGACATTTTAAATGGAGATTCATGTACTTGTTCATAAGCAATTTTAGCTCCATTTACAGGGCGTAGGAACGTTAAAGAAATTAAACGTGTAGAGTAGTAAGCTGTAAAAAATGCAGCTAAATTACCTAAAATATGCACAAATCTGCCTTCAATAGTAAAATGCCCATAAGCAACTTCTAAAATAATATCTTTTGAATAGAAACCTGTTAAAAATGGGAAACCCATTAAAGCCATCGACCCTACCAACATTGCAGTATAAGTAAAGGGTAATATTTTTACTAAACCACCCATTTTACGCATATCTTGTTCATCAGAAAGCGCATGAATTACAGAACCAGCACCTAAAAATAATAAAGCTTTAAAAAAAGCGTGATTAGATAAGTGGAAGATTGTTACAGAATAACTTGATAATCCTGCAGCAAAAACCATATATCCTAATTGACTACAGGTTGAATAGGCAATAACACGCTTTAAATCATTTTGTAATAAACCTGTAGTTGCAGCTAAAAAAGCAGTTAAACCCCCAATTATGGTTATTAAAATAGAAATATTAGGTGCAAATTGTAATAGTGTTGAACAACGACAAATTAAAAAAACTCCAGCCGTAACCATAGTTGCTGCATGAATTAATGCGGATACTGGGGTAGGTCCTTCCATAGCATCTGGTAATCAAGTATGTAAGCCTATTTGTGCTGATTTACCTACAGCACCAATAAAAATAAAAAATCCTATTATATCTAAAATATTAATATTTAATTTAAATAAAGATATTATAGTTTCTGAATAATTAGATGCAAGGCTAAATACGATAGGATAATCTAAACTTTGAAAAAGCGCATATATAGCAAAAATAGCTAGAGCGAGTCCAAAATCCCCTATACGATTTATAATCATAGCTTTTAATGCAGATTTATTCGCTTGTATTCTGCCATATCAAAAATTAATAAGTAAATAAGAACAAAGCCCTACACCTTCTCAACCAACAAACATTTGTAAAAAATTATCTGCAGTTATTAAAATTAACATAAAAAAAGTAAAAAAAGATAAATAAGACATAAAACGGGCTAAATGTGGATCTTGTGCCATATATTCAGTTGAATATATATGTACTAAGGTAGAAATTGCTGTTACAACAATTAGCATAACACAGCTTAAAGTATCAAATAAAAAACCTCAATATAAAGTATATATTTCTGTACTAATTCAAGGTTCAATTTGAATAAGAGTTATTGCTTTGTTAAATGCAACCTCATAAAATGCTAAACATGATAGCATTAATGACATTGTAATACAGAGTATAGTTATATATCCAGCACCACGTCCACCAATTCAGCGTCCAAAAAATCCAGCTAAAACCGTACCTAATAATGGGAAAATAACAATAAGTAAATACATAAAAAATTCAATTAACAACTCTTTGGATTTAAATTAAATTTAAAAGTTTAAACAGCAATTACATACACACTTAAAATAATATTTTAAAATAAATCAGTAACCATCATACCTAAAATTGGAGCTAAGTTAAAAACCTAAAATAAGTCGAATTAATTCTATAATAGTTGTAATCGGTCAAATTACAAAATTTGTAGTTGTCGTTACAAAATTAACTATATGAATTCAGATTAATGCCATTTTTCTTAAAATATTAACAACTCTTTGGATTTAAATTAAATATAAAAATTTAAACAGAAAATATATACAGAAACTCATAATAATAACATTTTAAAATATATTATTAACAATATTTTAAATTAATGTTATTAGTTAAAATCGTACCTAAAGTTAAAAGCCTAAAATAAATCTAATTAATTCTATAATAGTTGTAACCGGTCAAGTTACAAAATCTGTAGTTGCCGTTACAAATTTAACTATATGAATTCAGATTAATGCCATTTTTCTTAAAATATTAACAACTCTTTGGATTTAAATTAAATTTAAAAGTTTAAACAGCAACTGCATACATACTCAAAATAATAACATTTTAAAATAAATCAGTAACCATCCTACCTAAAATTGGGGCTAAGTTAAGAACTTAAAATAAGTCAAATTAATTCTATAATGCTTGTATTCGGTCAAATTACAAAATTTGTAATTGCCGTTACAATTTTAAGTATATATATTTAAAATAATGACATTGTCGTCAGGTTATTATAAATTTTTTACGTTTAAATAAAACAATACATATAGCTAAATAAAAATGTTATTTTTATTTAAATAATTATATTTTTAGTAATTACTTGAGCTAAAAAAGGTAATTTTCTTAATGTAAATATTAAAGTTTCTTTAATTAAAGAAGGATTTTTACCTACAACCTCAAATAAAATACGTCCGGGTTTCACACAACAAATCCAACGATCAACCGCACCTTTACCACGACCCATGCGAACTTCTTTGGGTTTCGCTGTTCGAGGATAATCTGGGTAGGCTCTTATTCAAACTTTCACTTTACGTTTTAATTTTCCAGTGATAGTTCTACGAACAGCTTCTATTTGTTGTACGGTTAAAAATCCTTTAGTTACTGCTTGAATACCGTGAGTACCAAATTTTAAATTATTACTTTTATTTTCATATGTAGTTCTATATAATTTTTTATTAACTTTTTTGAATTTACGTGGTGAAGGATTTATCATTAGTCTTATTTTAAAAATTGTGCCTTTAATTGCCTATATTTCAAAATTTTATTTGATTTGATATAATATGGAAGTGCAGTATTAACTTCAACCTTAGGTTCAAGTAAACCACTATAATATATTCATAATCTAATACCTAAGCTACCTTTACGTGTTACTGCTGTTGAAGTAACATATTCTAATTGTGTTACATAAGAATTATATGGAATTGTTCCACGTTTTCCTGTTATAATTTTAGTACGTCTTCAACGATTAACACGACCTTTAAACTGGACTTTTAATCCTACAACGCCACGACGTTGTGCTGAAAATATCTTTATTGCTTTTATAAGAAATCGAATTAATTTAGTTTCTTTTCTATTTTTTTGTAAATGTGAAATTTGAAATGCAATAAATTTTACTAAAAAAGTTAAAAAATCTTTTGTATATAAAGCAATAAAACCTACCCGAGCAAAATCATATAAATAATTAGCGACAAATTTATAACGCTGTATAAATTCGCGCTCTAATGCTTTAATAAAAATTAAAGAACTTTTTTTCCGCCGTGAAACATTTTTTTTTTTTTCCATTTTAATATGAAAATCAAACCGAGTTAAAGAAAGAGCATTAATAAAATATATATTTATTTTAAATCCAAATATTAAAGAAATTAATTCTTGATTATTTTTATAATTAAAATAAGAAGTATTAAATACTATTTTTTTTGATAATAATTTAATATTATATAGAAAAGGTTTTTTTCATCGACGTAATTTTATATTTTTTTTTATAATATCATTTTTTATTTTATAATTATTAAAAGTATTTAAAAGTAGTTTAGGTTTTAAATTATTTTTTATTTTTAAAAATGAGATTAAGCTAGATTTTCATTTAAAAATTTTATAATATGGTAATTTACGTGGGTTAATAGCCACATAAGATTTACCTTTTAAAATTTTATTTTTGTTATCTAAAAAAATATAAAATAAATTACGTAAATATTTTAATTTTTTTATTTTATTTAAATTTTGTTCTTTTTCTAATAAAAGAAAATCAAGTTTATCTTCAATTCGATGTATAAAATATAAATAACTTGTAGGTAATTTATTTTTTATTTTTTTTTGTAGAACTAAATTGTTATTTTTTCATAATAAAAATTTTAAAGTATTTATATTTTTTTTATTAAATTTTAAAAGAAAAAATTTTAATATATTTGGTGTTATATTATTAATTTTACGTGTATATAAAAAAGAAAATAAAAATTTATAAATATATAAATTTATTAAAGAAAATTTAATATTTTTAGGTCTATTTCAAGTATAATTTTTATTAAAATTAAAAAAAAACATATATAAATTTTTTTGCAATAAAAAATTGTATTTTTTTGTTGCAAAATTATTTAATTTCATAATTAATAATATACTAAATAATAAAATTGAATTATATAAAGTGAGATTAATATTTATTGTATTAAAGCTAATATTAGGTCAAATATAATTAATTTTTGTATATGCTAATATTTTATTTTTATAGTCAATAAAATTGATAAAAATAATATTAGTATATTTTAGAAATAATAAAGTATCTATTTCAATTAAAGTTAAATTCATTACGGTTAAATGTAATAAAAATTTAAAAAAAAAATATATATATTTTTTAATAAATTTTATTTTATTTTGAAATACTAATAAAATTAAATTATTATTAAAAGAAAATTTTTTAATTTTTAAAGATATTATAGTATTATAAACTATATTTGATTTATTTTTTATTTTAAAATTAAAATTATTATGTAATTTATTTAATTTTAAGCGTTTACTATGTTGTATAGTACCTTTTTCTTCTACGGCGTAACTCCGTAAAAGTTCTTTTGCCTCTGCAATTTCTTTTAATTTTTGTTCTATTCTAACATTAAGAAGTCACATTTATTTTTTTTTTTAATATTTTTTTTTTAGTAAATA
>TBL_comb47_HYPODRAFT_10008333_pt1 | contig 10624 bp, 11 predicted proteins | sample TroBogypolimnion_40_FD_10682 | JGI IMG/M metagenome (IMG submission 10682)
TGCCGCTCCTGCCGCTCCCTCTCCTGCTCGGTTTGCTGCTCCTGCTTCCGCTCCGCCTGCTTCCGCTCCGCCTGCCACTCCTACCGCCGCTCCTGCTGCCGACTCCTTCTCGCACCGGCGCTGGCCAACATCGGTGGGCAGGGCACTACCTGTCTGGTCCAGCAGGTCGTTCCCGCTTCCTGCTTTGTTCAAGCCCTCGGGGGGTAATGCCTCTGCGCCAACCGGCTTCAGCGCGTCGACCTCGGCCTCGCTCGCGGCGAAAACGACCTTACCCGGCGAGTCGTCCGCCTGGTCGCCGCCTTTTTTTGGCTCGACGGACTGAATCCGCTCCGTCGGAATCTCTAGCTTTTTACGAAAGACCGTACCCTTCTCGGCGACGATGGTCTCGACCTCGCCCTTCCGGTCGTGAACTATATCGGTTACCTTGGCTTCGCTGATATCCTCCTGTCCCAGGTCCCCCGCATCGGCCTCCACGACCATGCCGACCTTAACCTTCTTGGCCTCCTGCTGGGCGCCCTGGCCGGGCCGGCTATCCGGTGCGGATTTTGTTTTCCTGTCATCATTATCAGGTGTATCCCCGGGTAATCGTTTGTCGCCCATCAGGAAAACTCCTTTCTGGCCGGCGCCATCCGCGTACATCCGCGTGCAACCGCGCGGAGGATCCTGCCCCCGAGCCGCCGGATAAACGGCCGGAAGCGGCGCCAATCTTGGCCTCTCTAAGGTAGAGTAACGCCAAAGAGATACAACCGCAACTCAGTGCCCATCACCAGCGCCCGCCCAGCCCCCATCCCCACCCCAACCCTCCCCTTGAAGGGTAGGGAGAAACAGGCATTTCCCAAACAGCACCAGTACTGGCAGCGCCTATGGAATGGCTCTGTTAGGCCCAGTTGTTGTTTTTCCCCTTTTACACCTTTCAAAAGCTCCCCCTCGCCCTCCGGGAGAGGGCTTGGCCGCCGAAGCCTTGGCGAAGGAGGGCCGGGGTGAGGGGTTTGCCTTGGCGCGACAGTTGCTTCGTGGGGACTCCCTCACCCCTGCCCCTCTCCCGGAGGGCGAGGGGATAAGGCGTTGGGGAAACAACATCTGCGCATAACAGAGCCTATGGAATAGGGGGAAACTGACTGTTGCCGAAAGGGTTATTTTACGTGGCTGTTGAGCCGGACCGAGGCGGGAGGGAGAACACGAAAAAAAAGGCCGCATCGTTCGATGCGGCCCTTTCTCCATTAATCAGGCGGTGCTGTGCGTGAGGCAAAAAATACCTCAACGTATGAAGTTGGTGAAGACCTTGTCTTCCCTCTCCGGCTCGGCCACCACTCCCTTGCCGTGCTGCACCAGTTTCATGAGCCACGCCATGTTCTTCCCCAGCACGCGCATGATCTGCACGCCCTCCCCGTCCTGCAGCGCCTCGCCCGGCTCCCGGCCGTGTATCACGTTCCAGTAGTTGGAGGTGACCGGCAGCATCTCGGAAATGCTCAGGAAGTGGTTCAGCTGATCGAAGGTGGGCAGGCCGCCGGAGCGTCGCACCGCGACCACCGCAGCCCCCACCTTGTGGCGCAGCAGTCCGCCGTTCACGCCGGCCACGAAGAAGGCGCGGTCCATGAAGGACTTCATGGTGCCGTTGATCGCGGAGTAGTACACCGGGGAGCCGAAGATGAGGGCATCGGCCTGCTTCATCTTCTGGATCCACTCGTTGACCTCGTCGCCCTTGAGCCCGCAGCGCTCGTCCACATTCTTGATGCACTGGTAGCAGGCGACGCACCCCCTGATGGCCTGGCTGCCCACCTGGATTATTTCGGTTTCGATCCCTTCTTTTTCCAGCTCATCCGCCACCAGCCTGATGGCATGGTAGGTGTTCCCTTCCTGGTGGGGGCTGCCGTTGAATGCCAGCATCTTCATTGCCTATCTCCTCCTCGCCCGAATCGGGCTCATCACGTTGCAGTATTCTTCCTTCATAAACGGCTATAGGCGAACATTAGGTTGCAATTTCTTCTGCGCCCTGACCGCATCCCAGACGTGCACTAGGGTCAGCAGCGGGTGTCGAACCAGCATCTTGGGTCCGGCGTACCGCATGATCTGGGCGAATCGCCGCTGCATTTCCGGAGTGAAACAGTTGGTCCGGCACAGGCCACAGGCCGGCTTTGGGGACCCCCGATAAGGACAGCTGCTGATCCGTTCCTCGGCGTAGCGCAGGATTGATCCACAGTCGGCACACATCCCGGACACTGCATGGCCCTGGCCATGGCAGTAGATGGAGATCATGTGCGTGATGGTCCGTTGCTCACGCTTTATATGGTTTAGCTTAGGCAAGGCGACTCCCAGGGACCTGAGAAACGATGAAAATCATTTGTCTGCCCTTCACCTTGCTAGGCAGGCAAATATTCGGCGGCTCCGATTTCCGTCAGGTACAGGCGCACGGTGATCGAGTTTTGCGTGCCGACCAAGGCCACGACCTTTTCCAGTACCGCCGCGGCCAGCTTGTTTTCGACCGAGGTGCGCGGGCTGATACTGCGGGCCAGTACGACGATGCGCAGGTCGGAGCCGATATCGCGGGCATTGGCCAGGGAAAACTGGAGGGATATCTGCTCCGGCTTGAGTACCGCCAACTTCCCTCCCGGGACCTCTAGGAGACCAGAGATAATGGACGGCAGTTTGCTGGCAAGATCGTCGAGAACCGCATCAGTGACATTTTCCTTGTAAATAATCTCAACATTCATCGTGTGTTTCTCCTTTTTCGTCCTTCAAATGCGGAATTTTTTTGCCGCGTCAGAGTGTATATTAACGTTATCTACTATTTACTCTTGGCAACCGTACCCCCGCCACCAGGCCCTGATCACCCTGCTACATCGCAACAATCCCGCCAGCAGCACACCGGCTCCTTTTCTTACAACGGATAGACAGAAAACGATTTAAGCTTCTCCTGACAATCCCACTGAGGCAGCAAAGGAGTGGGTCCGGATATTCTCAGCAGCGGCGGACTTAGCGTCGCCAACCTGTTTATCTTCGCCCAGAGAGTACTGTCGCCCCAGTACTGCGGAGGCGTGTCATGCGCAGCAACGTACCTGAATATTTCCCAAGGGTGCCGACAGCCGGAGCGGATCGCGTCCAGGGCCAGCTGTTCAAGATATCCCAGCCCTGTTGTACCATCCGGCTGTTCCTTCAGCCAGCGAGTCACGGCGGCAGGGATAAACGGCAGGGGAGAGGGCTCGAGGTTCGCCAGCTGGACAAATTCGGCGTGGTCTTGCACCGCGAATGCTGCATCCACCCGCTCGGCGCAATCAAACTGTTCCATGGTTACGGATTGCCGCCGATCATACATCAAAGCAAGCTGATCGGGAAGCAGTTGTCCAATCCCGTTGAATGGCTTTATCCCCGGGAAGGCATCCAAACAGATAAGCTCCGCGTCCCGGATCCCCTCGAGTTTCAGGCAGGCAAGGATATGAGAAAGCATCGACTGATCAAAGAGACAGGCGTCAAACCAAAGGACCAGTCCGTCATACTCCCCGACCGTCTTTAATTTCAGGTACTGGGCCCGCAGGGTCTCCAGGATCAGTTGCCGGTCCAACCCAGCGCCGGTCGCCTGCTCCAGGAATATGGCGCGGGCCTGCAGCGTACCCTCGTCGGGCCATCCCGGATTTCTCGGGCCCTCGTAAAGGATGTCATGCCAAACAAACACTTCACCGGGGACGCCACTTTTTTTCAGGTTCTCCCCGGCAATGTCGCCGCTGGTAATGTGCAGCACCTTTTTCATAGAGTTCCGTTATTCTTCGCTCCCCCTAGCCCTTGGTGAGAGGGCTTGGGCGAGGGTTTTGTCAACTTCCGACGCAGGCTCCCCATTCCCAAGTTACTTCATGCTGCGGACCCGCACCTGTATCTCGGGATCCCCCTTGAGCAAACTTACCAGCCGGGCCGGATCCGTCTCACCGTAATGGTAGGGATAGAGCACCTTAGGCTTGAAGGATCTGGCGGCGTCGGCGGTCATTTCCGGGGTCATCGTGTAGGGCAGGTTCATCGGCAGGAAAGCGATGTCGATCCGTTTCAGCTGGCTCATCTCCGGGATGTTCTCCGTGTCTCCGGCAATGTAGAGCCGTTTGTCGCCAAAGGTCAACACGTAACCGTTACCTTCCCCCTTGGGATGAAAAGGCTGGCCGTTGTCGCGCTTGTGCACAAGATTATAGGCCGGCACGGCTTCGACGCTTATCCCCTCAACCTTTCTGGCGTCTCCATTGTGCATGACGATGCCGCCCGGCACCTGCGCCAGGCATTTCTCGGTAAGCGCGATGGCCGTTTTCCCGGTGCTGATCTGCTGCAGGGCTGCCGGGTCAAGATGGTCGTGATGCTCGTGGGTGATGAAGATAAGGTCGGCCTTGGGCAGTTTGGCATAATCGGCCAGCTTACTGTAAGGGTCGACATGGATGATCTTGCCGCCGAACTTGAACATCAGCGAACCGTGGCCGATGAAGGTAATTTCCAGATCTCCCGCCGACGTCTTTACTACATCCTTTTCGAACGCCTGAGCCGCACCGGCCGGTCCGGTTCCGCATACGCCCAGGATCAGCAATATCAACGCTGCTTTTAACATGATGCCTCCTTTTATTCCTTCATTTATGTCTGCAGACGGTCGCGAGCCTCAGGCCAACCGTCGTCGACGAAGAGTTATTGTGCCATTGATAGTTTCATTTGCAATCCACCCCGGCCGTATCTAGTAAAATAGAGGCGGATTTGCCCAGCTGTTGCCTTCCTAAGACAGACCCGCCGGTTAGCGGGACTGGGGGGACCTGCCTATTGATTTCCAGAGAGCTTTTCAGCGCGACGTTTGGTCTGCAACAGGACATCAGGGACACTTTTTTTACTCAAGACGTCAACGATCCAGCCCAGGCCAAATGGAACAGGGCCTGGATCCGTATAAACGTGGTAGAGCACCAGCGAAATGTTCTCACCCTTCTCCTCGACGCGCCAGTAGCCAGTCGTGTCCGAGATAGTCTCCGCCGTTTTCAATCCAGGCCATTTCTCCAGGTGCCATTCTAACAGAGTGATTTTATCTGTCAGCTCACGCCCTGCGATGCGGAGGCGGTATTTCTTTATCTTCCCCAACGGCAGCGTCAACGTGTAGTTCAGAACAGCTTCATTTCCTACCTGCTCAACTATTTCGATGCCGCTTACGTTGGGCATAAATTCGGGGTACTTTTTGTAATCCTTTAGAACTTCCACCACCTTTGCCCTGGAAGCGTTAACGAGGCCGATTGCCTCAAACGTCCGTCCCTTCTTCCCGGCCGTATCCAACTCGCGAATTATACTTTCTCCGTTGGCAATGGCCTTCTTTTGGTGGTCATTCAAAGGAATATAATCGGCGGCATTCAGTATCGTTGCGGATGACAGCGCGTTGGCTATAAAGAAGAGGGTGAAAAACATATTCTTTGGTTTTGTCAGCTTGCGGGTCAAATTTGACATGTTAACCACCCCTACAGTTAAAGCCGGCAAACCTCAAAAGAGATAAAATAGGCCAGAAACTACAGACCATACGGATCCACGCGACGAATTGCTGCCTCAAAAAAAATACACGCCAAGTTTTCCAAATGCAGCAATCACCGATAGTCACTGCGGCCTCCGGTTCACCGCTACCGCCAATGATTATGCCATAAATTATCGGCCCGCGCAGGAGCTTGGGAGGGAACGATGTACGAAAAGACGGCAAACGTTCACTATCAAAGCCGCTGCTATTAATTGGTCAATCCGGTGGCAGGGTTGATGATTACTGGGGATGGTTTTGCTGGGGGTGGCTTTTGCAAGCCGTCCCCCCACAAATCTTTGTCTGGGGAAGGTCGGGCTACAGCTTGAACCTGCTTACCAGGGTCTGCAGTTCCAGTGCCTGCTGCGACAGCTTCGCAGCCGCATCGGCTGTTTGTTCGGCTCCCTTGGCGGTAGTTTGCACCACGTCGGTTATCTGCTGGATGTTCGAGGTCACCTCTCCGGTGGTGGCGGTCTGCTGTTCGGCCGCGGTGGCGATCTGGGAAACCTGCAGGGCGACTTGATCGATCCGCGTCAGGATGTCCGCCAACGCCTCGCCGGATTTCTGCGCGGCGCCCGCTTCCTTTTCCGCTTCCTTGACCCCTTCGTCCATGGCACGGACCGCTGCCCGCGTTTCCCCCTGGATCGCCTTGATCATCCCCCCGATTTCCTTGGTCGCCTTGGTGGTTCGCTCGGCAAGGGCCCGGACCTCGTCGGCAACCACCGCGAAACCACGCCCCTGGTCGCCGGCCCGCGCCGCCTCGATGGCCGCGTTCAGGGCGAGCAGGTTGGTCTGGTCGGCGATGTCCTCTATGGTGCCGATTATCTCGCCTATCTGCTCGGACCGGGTCCCCAGCGCCTCAACGGTCACCGAACTGCGCTGCACCCTCTCGGCTATCGCCTTCATCCCCCGGATGCTTTCATGCACGATGCTGGCGCCTGTGTTGGCTGACGCGGTGGACTGCCTGGCCGCCTCGACCGCCATGACGCAGTTGCTGGCGATATCGCTGCTGGTCGCAGCCATCTCTTCGCTGGCGGTCGCCACCGTGCCCGTCTGGGAGGCCACCTCCGAGGCGCCGTCGGAAATATGCGCCGCGGTGGTATGCAATTGGGCGGAAGCGGAAGCGATCCCGGAGGAAATGCTGACGGTCTCCGATACCAGTTGCCGCAGGTGCTCCACCATGTTTTTCAGCGCGGACATGAGCTGGCCGGTTTCGTCCCGTGAGGTAACCGTCACGTCAACGGTCAGGTCGCCGGCTGCCAGGCTGTTGGCAACAGACACCGCCTTTGCCAGCGGTCTGGTGATGCTCTTGATGATGAACCAGGCTGCCAGGGAGCTGAACACGATGCTTCCCATCAGGAATATGATCAGGATTCTAACGGTACGTGAGGTATCCTCACGCAGCTGGCTGCCCAGGTGGTCGATCTTCTCCTTGTTATAGCCTGCCAATTGATTCAGGATCTCCACGTAGCCCTGCAATCCTGGCGAGACGACTGAATCGACCATGCTTGCGGCTTCCGCATCCTTTCCATCGGCTTTGAGCTGTAAAGCCTGTTTTCGGCCTACGGTATAGACCTCGCGCCGTTTGGCGACCTCCGCGAGCATGGACTTTTCCTCAGGCGCCACCATCGTTTTGGTGAGCTCCTGCTGGATGACGGAGACCCGGCTGCTGACCTGATCCATTCCCGGCGTCAGGAGGGTTTTCATCAGGGGGTCGCTGCTCTTGAGAATCGCTTCTGCACGGACCCCGTTGATCAGCAACGCGCTGCTCCATTCGGTCGCCAGTCGCTCTTTCTGCATCCGTTCCTCGACAACCGCTTTCACCTTGGCCGAGGAGCTGTCCAAGTCGCGAATGGCGACGACGGACGAGACCGCGTTAACCAAAACCAGCAGGGCAAACGCCGACATCAAGCGGGTGGAAATAGTAAAATGTCCCTTCATAGATCTTTCTCCTTTAGATACTTCGTTGGGGCCCAGTGGTACCTCAGCATTGCCCTGTGTCCCTGAATCGCACAATCGCACCGGCTCTATCGCACATTCGGGTATAGTCAGTACACGGATAATGCCAACCAGCATTGCATGCGATTTTAGCCACTTGAATTTTTGTGCCTGGAGTGAGCTGTCCCTGTCGGGTACAGTTGTGTCGGTGGGGCCCAGCGAAAAAAGGAAAACCCACCCATCGAGCAGAAGCGATGGGTGGGCATGGGTGTATAAAGGCGTTGGGCGGGAATGCAAAGAGACCGGCACTGCGACCTGATCGACTGGCATCGCCGCAGGCACATTGCCTGGCGAAAAAAAGAGCGTCTCAAGGTTGCAAGAAAATTGATATTAAGTTACTGTTCAGGCAGCGGTCTGATTTGGCCTGACCCGGAATTACCCACGATTAGGGAGACTTACCATGATAGCGGTTAAGATCAATGACCCTGCCATAGAAAAAGAGCTGGCAGAAATAGCTCGACAACAAAATACCAGCCGACAGGCAATTGTTCGCGCCATGATCGCCAAGCAACTGGAAGACCGCGCCGACTATCGGGCAGCTGTCCAGGCCACGCGAGACATAGCCTCAGGGAAATCAAAAGTCCTCAGTTCCGAAGAAATGTGGGGCCGCCTTGGCCTGGCGGATTGAATATTCCGACTCCATAGAGAAGGACCTGCGTCGGATTGATACGGTTGCGCGGAAGCGGATCAAGGCGTTTCTTGAAACCCGTGTCGCCTCGCAGAGTAATCCCCGCTGCATCGGCGAAGCGCTCGCTGGACCTTTGGGCGACTTTTGGAAGTATCGTGTTGGCGACTATCGAATCATCTGCGATATAAAGGACAATATCGTCACCGTTCTGGTGCTGGCTATTGGCGACAGGAAACAGGTCTATCGGCGATAATTCCGCCTTCAGAGAAAAAACAGGGACCGGCTGCTCACCCAAATACGGGAAGCGGCCGGTCCACTTTATTTTGTCCTGCTTTAGTAGCTCGCGTTGGAGTGCGAAATCTCCAGGCCATTCACCTGGAGAAAGGCGGGGACGACGACCGCGGTCGGGTTGCGCGCGCCATAGCTGCTCGAGGTGTTGTAGACCACCTGCTCCCGCGAGAGCCAGGCCAGCCGGTCGCCGAAGATATCCAGCAGGCTCTGGGTGACGCGCACGTTGTAGGGCACCACTACGGAGCCGTCCTTTTTGAGCAGCAGCGCGCCGAAGCGCGAACTGGCCGTGATGAGCCCCTTGGAAGGGTTGACGATGTTCATGTAATGCAGGAAGGGGATGTAGAGCAGGTCTCTCTCGCGCGGCAGCTGGACCAGTTCTTCCAGGGTACCGGCCTTCACGTCGCCGCCGGAGAGCACCAGGCTCTTGTGCAGCACCGTGTGACCGGTGGGCGCCGCGCCGAACTCGTCCGCATCGTCCTGATACCAGGTGAAGGACCGAAAGACGCCGTTCTGGACGATGGGAAAAGGCTCCCGGGTGATGCCCATCATGTCGCGACGAAACGGGAAGGTCTCCGGGCGCCCGGGATCATCGGTCAGGTTGAACTTCTCGGAAAATACCTTGCGGCCCACCTGATCCTCGGCCAGGAAGGAATACCCGCGTTTCATCGTCCCGCCGCTACAGCCGATGTACTCCACCATGCCGAGCAGCTCGCCAATGGCCGCGGCCCCGAAGACGATGTCATAGCTCCCCAAGGGGAGCTGCTCCGGCGTATCGTGCCGGTAGCGCTCCAGCAGGAAGGCCAGGTCGCGCCGCAGGGCGGACGGGTCCAACTCGCTCCTTTTCTGGGCCGACTGCTCGGCGATGACCTCCCATTTGAGGGTGGGGTGCGAGAGGACCATGCTGACCTGCGCGTCGGAACTCTTGAAGTATTGCAGATGCTCCGAACGGGTGGTGATCTGCGCGGTCGTGTTCACCCCGGAGGAGAAGATCCCGGAGAGCCTGATCTCGCCCGTTTCCAGCCCTGCCGCCGCCTGGTTGCAGTAGGCCAGGCGCTCTTCGTTACCCATCCCCCCCAGCGCGGGATCAAAGGAGCTCTCGTCGATCAGGGTTTCGCTGAAGAGCGCCACGGAGGGCTGGTAATCCAGGGGCTGCACGTGGTGCACCATTTCCGCGGCTAAATCCACCCCCTCTTTCATCTCGTCGAGTTTGCTCAGGTCGGTGATCATCTCATAGCTGGCGCGCTTACGGTCCTGGTAGGCGGTGATCTCCAGGCGGATGAGATGCTCATTGGTGTTGAGCGAGATGGCCGAGTTGGCAAAACGCATCAGGTAGCTCTCTTCCTCGTGATAGAAGAAGCTCGCCTCGACGTCCTTCGAGATGGCATGTGCGCGCAGCTCGCGCAGGGTCTGCAGGATTCGTTGTTTCACGGCTACTCTCCTATTGTCACGGCGTCGAAACGGCAGACCGGAATGCCATGCCCCAACTGCATGATCTGGTTCGGCTGACCCTTGCCACAGTTTTCCACGCTGCGCACCTCCCAGGTTGATGCATCCCCCACGGCTGAAAGTGAATTGTAGAACTGTACGGTGTCACCCAGGTAGGTGGCATTTTTCACCACGCGGGTGACCTGGCCGTCCTCAACCAGCCAGCCGATATCGGTGGCGAAGTGGAACTGCTCGCGGTTGGACCCGATGGACCAGCTCTTGTCGCCGTCCAGGATGATCCCCCGTTCGGTGTTTTTGACGATATCGTCCAGCGAGCCGTCGGGACCGGGGTCGATGTTGATGTTGGTCATCCGCTCGATCGGCACCCGGTAAAACGAGGTGGCGCGGTTGGCGCCGCTGCTGCCGTGGAAGATGGTTTTGCCGGCGCGGGCATTGGCTTCCTCCACCATCTGGCGGCCGGTAACCGCTCCCACCAGCAGCCCTTGGTCGATCAGCAGGTTGTCCTGCGCGGCTACGCCGTCGTCGTCATAGCCGAAACTCCCCGGGCTGTTGGGGAGGGTGGCGTCGGCGCGGGCGGTCAGTTTTGCGGAGCCGTAGCGCAGGGTGCCGAAGTCGTCCAGCTTCACGAAGGAGCCGCCAGCGTAGGCCAGCTCGTACCCCAGGATGCGGTCCAGTTCCAGCGCGTGGCCGATGGTTTCGTGGGTCTGCAGGTACATGATGCCGGGGAGCAGGATGACCGAGCGCTCGTCCTTCGGGCA
>TBL_comb47_HYPODRAFT_10008334_pt1 | contig 10624 bp, 9 predicted proteins | sample TroBogypolimnion_40_FD_10682 | JGI IMG/M metagenome (IMG submission 10682)
AGTCAAGATTCGTCCCAGCCGGCTCGATAGCAGCCGGGCCGCTTCTCCCGCCGATACTATCGCCAACCAGATGGCCAGGGGCGCCAGGATGCGAGGATAGCCGACGATCAAGTAGGCGGCCAAATAAACCAAGGAGAGCATGTGGAAAGCCTTTCGGCGCAGTTCCCGTCTCAGATCGCTCATGACCGATGGACCTCCGGCAGGGACCTCACCAAGGACTTCGCGAACCGGAAGCCCCAGACCCAAAACAACGCCGACAGCGTCAGCACTCGATGTAATGGATCGACCAAAGACACGGCCCTGGGAAAGAGAACCTTGGTCAGGACCATGACCGCCAATCCGTTGCAGCCGGCGATGATGGCCAACGAAAACACCATGCCACCGGCCGCGGCCAGATCAGGCTGCCGGCGCTGCCAGAGGCACTCTCCGGTCATGAGCAGGTGCCCGGCCAAGGTCGCTCCCACCAGAGCCTCGAAGACGCCCGCCCCGCCCCGCCCTGGGTTATGCCATAACCAGAGGCGATAGGCGCCAATCACCAGGATTGTATATATAGGGACGCAGTAGGGCGCCAGGGAAATGAAGGTCCCCGAACGGGAAAGCTCCACATGCCCTCCGTCGCTGCGCACCTCCATGCCATGGACCTGCGCGCCGATGGACCAGGCCGCCAGGACATGCGTCATCTCGTGGCCGAAGACATAGACCCAGCGCGCGGCCCGGAGTCCCCCCGCGCGAAGCCCGCGGCCTGGCGACGCCAGCCCTAGAAGCCACAGCCCCAAGGCGGCCAGCACCCCGATCAAGAACGGCCGGGCGGCCGGCGCGCGCAAGGTCAGCGCGCCGAGACTGCGGGCCGCGGCGCACAGAGTCAGCGCCGAGGTAGGTAGGAGGCCCAAGCCCAAAATGAGCCTGATCATTCCAGCATGTAGTCCTGATAGCGGACGTGTCTGGAATCAAGCTCGGCCTTCCAGAGTCGCCTGGCCTCGGGCATCCTCTTGCGCGAGAGCAGGACCCAGCGGCTCTCCGGCGGCGAGAATAGCTCCGCTGCGGTCTGAAACCAGACATAGGCGTACTTGAGCGAACTCTCCTTCATGGCTTCGTCGCGTGCGAAGCGCGCCAGGGCCAAGCGCCGGTCCAGGTCCTGCGGCGTGATACGGCTGGCCAGCTGTTGGGCTTGCAAACGTGCTGTATGGACAGCCAGGGTCCGGTCCAAGCAGGCGGCCTTGAGCCCCGGGTGGCGGTTCCATTCCAAGTACTTCTCGCCCTCACGGAAAGCGGCGCGGGCGCGCAGCCAAAGGTCGCAATAGACCATCCCGTAAGCAGCCAGGGCGCAGGCTGCCCACGCCGCAACGGCGCGCCGCCGATGCCACGCGGGGAATCCTGATGGCATGGGCCGCATCAGATCATCTTGGCCTCGGGCAATCGAAATCGCCCTGGCCTAGAGGTTCGTGGTGACCAAGGTTTCCGTCGCGGAGACTCCCTCCACGCCGCGGACCTTGCTTATAACCAAACCGCAGAGCTTGTCCATGGTGTCGGCATCCGCGGACAGGATGGCATCCCAGCCGCCGAAGACCATGAAGACATCAGTGACTCCCGGAACGGCCCGTATGTTCTGAATCGCCTTCTGCTCCTTGCCTGGAGCCAGCTTGCACAGGACGAACGCTTTCATTTTATCTCCTTTGGTTCCACCCGACAGAACCGTACTTGCCGGCCAGCGCATCAGCCAGCGTCAGCCAGGCGCTGTCGATCTCCTGGGACGGCTCGCTGCCCCAGGCGCGGCCGAGACCTCTGGCCAACGCCGCTTCCAATTGCGGCCTGTTCCGCGGCCATCCTTCCACGCGCAGCGAGCCTTGATAGAGCCCGCGCGCGGAGCGCCGGCGCAGGGCACCCCCCAGTATCTTCCGGCCCCGGCCGTCCACCACGTCGCATGGCTCCGGTCCGGTGAAGCATTGCGCGGGCCGCTCCCCCAATTGCTTGCGCGCGGGCCAAAGTTCGGCAGCCACACCCATCTCCCGCAGCCCGGCCGCGGCCGCGCCGTGAATCTTCGCGTAAATCTCCGCAGGCGGGCTCAGCCGCGTCCAGGGAAAGCACAAAGAAAATGTCAGATCGCCATCATGAAAGACGATGCCTCCCCCGGTCGCGCGCCGCACGACCTCCGCGACCGGGATAACGCGACGACGCGCCGCCGCCAGAGCTAGGGCGTAAGGCTGGCTGTAGCCGAAGGTGAGGGCCGGGCCGGACCATCGATAGAAGCGGAGGATGATACTCGCTTCCGGCGCACAGGCCAATAACGCCTCATCGAGCGCCATCTGGCGCGAGGCATTGAGGGCCGGAATCAGCTGGTCTGGGGCAGTCTGCAACAAAAATTCCGATCGCCGAAGGCATTATCGATGCGGCCCACTGCGGGCCAGAATTTATGCTCCCTCAGCCAGTCCGCCGGATAGGCGGCCTGCTCCCGGGTGTAAGGATGGTTCCAAGCGTCAGCGCACACGGCCGCGGCTGTATGCGGGGCGCCCTTCAACGGATTGTCCGCTCGGTCGGCCTTGCCGGCCTCGATATCACGGACCTCGGCCCGAATCGCTATCATGGCCGCGCAGAACCGGTCGAGCTCGGATTTCGACTCGCTCTCCGTAGGTTCGATCATCATGGTTCCGGAGACAGGCCAGGAGACCGTGGGCGCGTGAAACCCGAAATCCATGAGCCGCTTGGCCACGTCGTCGACGGTGACGTCCGCGGACTTGAGCTGGCGCAGGTCTATGATGCACTCATGCGCCACCAGCCCGTGGCGGCCCTTGTAGAGCACCGGATAGTGCTCCGCCAACTTCTTGGCCACATAGTTGGCGTTGAGGATGGCCACCTGAGAGGCCGCGGCAAGTCCGGCGGGCCCCATCTGGGCGATGTAGGACCAGGCGATGGGCAGGATGGACGCCGAACTCAAAGGCGCGGCCGCCACCGGCCCAATCCCAGTCCCCCCCTCGATCGCCAAGGTCGGCCGCGGCAAGAACGCCGCCAAGGCCCGGGACACGGCGATGGGCCCCAGGCCTGGACCGCCGCCGCCGTGCGGGATGGCGAAGGTCTTGTGCAGGTTCAGGTGGCAAACATCCGCGCCGATGTCCGCCGGCCGGCAGAGCCCGACCTGGGCGTTCATGTTGGCCCCGTCCATGTAGACCAGACCACCGTTCTTATGCACGATGTCGCAGAGTTCCTTGATGCCCGGCTCGAAGACGCCGTGGGTCGACGGATAGGTGACCATGATCGCGGCCAGGTCCAGGGCATGGGCCTCGGCCTTGGCCTTCAGGTCCGCGAGGTCTATGTCGCCAGCAGCGGTGCAGGCCACAGGGACGATCTCCAGGCCGGCCAGGGCCGCGGAAGCAGGATTGGTACCGTGGGCCGATACCGGTATGAGGCAGACTTTGCGCTGGCCCTGCCCGCAGAACTCGTGATGCTTGCGGATGACGAGCAGGCCGGTAAACTCCCCTTGCGCCCCCGAGTTCGGCTGAAAAGAGACGGCGTGGAAGCCCGTGATCTCGCAAAGCCAGCCTTCCAGATCCTTGGCGAGCCTGCGATAACCTTCGGCCTGCTCCTCCGGGACGTAGGGATGCAGGGCCGCGAACCCGGGCCAAGTGATGGGCATCATCTCAGAAACGGCATTGAGCTTCATCGTGCAGGAGCCCAAGGGAATCATGGAAGTAGTCAAGGACAAGTCCCTTGATTCCAGGCGCTTGATATAGCGCATGAGTTCGTGTTCGCAGTGATAGATATTGAACACAGGGTTCTGGAGACAGGGACTTTGCCGGGTCACATTCTTGGGAAGTTCCGTATCGACCGAAAGCTCGCTCAGGGAGAAACCGATCTTCCTGCCGCCGTTCAAGGATTCAAGTATATCCTCGATGTCACCCTCTCCCGATGGCTCACCCAAGGCAACGACCACGGTGGATTCATCCAGCCGTCGCAGATTGATACGATGGTTCCGGGCGGCACAGGCCAACGCGGCCTGCGCCTTCTTCGGATCGGCAGTCAGCCGCACAGTGTCGAAGAATGGCTCTGCGGAGACTTTCCAACCGAGACGCCGGGCGCCTTCGGCCAGAAGCGCGGCCAAGACATGCATCCGCGCAGCGATGCGCCGCAACCCCTGGGGGCCGTGATAAACGGCATAAAAGGAAGCGGCCACGGCCAGGAGCACCTGCGCCGTGCAGATATTGCTCGTGGCCTTCTCCCTGCGGATGTGCTGTTCGCGGGTCTGCAAGGCCAGGCGCAGGGCCGGCCGGCCCTGGCTGTCCTTGGACACACCCACGATCCGACCGGGCATATGCCTCTTATAGGTATCACGGGTCGCGAAATAGGCGGCGTGCGGCCCGCCGAAGCCCATGGGCAGGCCAAAGCGCTGCACCGAGCCGACGGCCACGTCGGCTCCGAATTCTGCCGGGGCCTTTAGCAAAATCAAGCTCATGAGATCGGCCGCCACACAGACCAAGGCGCCGGCCTTGTGCGCGGCATCGCAAAACGCGGCATAATCAATGATGCCGCCATCGCTGCAGGGGTACTGGACCAGGGCGCCGAACACCTTCGGGCTGAAATCGAATCGATCGTGGCAGCCGACGATGACTTCAATTCCCACGGCCTGGGCACGGGTCTTGACCACGGCGATGGTCTGCGGATGGCAGGCCTCGGACACAAAGAAAACCTTGGCCTCCGGGTTCTGGGAGACAGCCCGCATCATGGCCATGGCCTCGGCGGCGGCCGTGGCTTCATCCAGGAGGGAGGCGTTGGCGACCTCCAGACCGGTCAGGTCCGAAATCATGGTCTGAAAATTGAGAAGAGATTCCAGTCGTCCCTGCGCGATCTCGGCCTGGTAAGGGGTGTAAGCCGTGTACCATCCTGGGTTCTCCAGAATATTCCGCTGGATGACGGCCGGCGTGATCGTCTCATGATAGCCTAGCCCGATGTAGGAACGCCAAACCTGGTTGCGCCCGGCCAAAGCCTGGAGTTCAGCCAAGGCCTCGGCTTCAGTCATGGCCTCGGGCAGATGCAGAAGACGTTTGAGGCGGATGTCATCCGGCACTGCGGCGTCGGCCAAAGCCTTCAAAGAGTCGTAGCCGAGGAACTTGAGCATCCCTACCGTATCCTCGCGGCTGGGGCCCAGATGGCGTCCGACGAAAGCTTCGGCCGGGGGCAGCTCCACGGCCCGGGTCTCAGTGGCCGGCATGGGCGTCCGCGGTCTGGAGGAAAGCCTGATAGGCGTCCCAGTCCATGAGTTTGTTGACCTCGCCGGGATTGGCGGGCTTGAGCTTGAAGAGCCAGCCTTCGTCTTGCGGAGAACGGTTCACGACCGCCGCGTCCTTGGCGAGCGCCTCATTTGCCGCCATCACCTCTCCGGCGATAGGGGCATAGATGTCGAATGCGGCCTTGACCGATTCGACCACGCAGCAGGCCTCACCGGCCTTCACTTGGCGGCCGGGCTTGGGCGGCTCGACGAATACGATGTCCGTGATCTCGCGCTGGGCATGGTCGGTGACGCCGACCACGGCGGTCCCGGCCTCCAGGCTGACCCACTCGTGCGTCTTGGTGAAGCGGCAGTTCTCAGGCTTTGGCATTCTTGAGCTCCTTGGAGAGATAGAACGGCATGCGCACGACCTCGGCCGGAACCTGGCGGCCGTGCATTTCGATGGCGACCCTGGCCCCGGGCTTCAGATCCGGCCGGTCCAGATAGCCCATGGCAATACCCGCGCTCAATGTGGGCGAGAAGGTGGCGCTACTGAGAATCCCAGCGGACTTGCCATCGACGGATACTTGATGGCCCGGCCGGGGCACGCCGCGATCCATCAGCTTGAGCCCGATGAGGCGGCGCTTGACCCCTTCGGCCTTTTGTTTTGCGAAATGCGCCTTACCGATGAAGTCGCCTTTATCCAGTTTGACGACCCAACCGTAGCCGGCCTCGTAGCTAGAATGCTCCATGTCGATATCGGAGCCGTAAAGCAGATAGCCAGCTTCCAGGCGCAGGGTGTCGCGGCAGCCGAGGCCGCAGGGCTTGACGCCCAGGGCTGCGCCGCGGCTCATGAGATGCTCCCAGACCTTGGGGGCATGCTCCGCGGGCACGATGAGTTCGCAGCCCTCCTCTCCGGTATAGCCGGTGCGGGTGACGATGCCGGGCTGGCCGAGGACGTCGAGTTCCGCGGCGCCGAAGCGCGGGAGGCCGACCACCTGGGGCAGGTCCGCGCTGATGAGCCCAAGAGCCTTGGGGCCTTGGACGGCGATCATGCCGTAATAGTCGCTTTTGTTTTCGAGCTGCACCTGAAAGCCCTTGGCCTGCTTTTGCAGCCAGGCGAAGTCGTTGTCAAGGGTGGCGGCGTTGACCACCAGGAAATAGCGCTCTTTTCCGAAACAGGAGATGATGAGATCGTCGACCACGCCGCCCTGCTCATTGGGGAGGTGGGAATAAATGGCCCGGCCGGGTCCGATGCGGGAAATGTCGTTGGTGTTGGTCTTCTGGAGGAAATCGAGCGCTTGGGGGCCGCGGACCCAGATCTGGCCCATGTGGGAGACATCGAAGAGGCCGACTGCGGTACGGACGGTCTGGTGTTCCTTCAATATGCCTTCGTATTGGACGGGGAGTTCCCAGCCGTGGAAATCGACGATGCGGCCCCCGTACTTCTTGTGGATATCGTAAAGCGGAGTCCGACGGAGGGATGTCGTTGAGGTCATGGGCTAAAAATAGCAAATTGGCCGGACTACATGCCAACCTAACCCGAGCACCCGTGCATCACTCATCAATATCTTTAAGGACGGGATAATTTTCGAACATCGTCGCGCTGGTCGATTCCCACGCCTCTTCCGGACTCTTTGCCAAAAATTATCTGTTTTTTAATTTGACTTCCTTATAGTTCGGCCTTATAATCTCCTAACGATTCTCACCGCAAGCGGAACCCGGCGAGAACAAGGAGCCTTCAAAATGGAACGAAGCCCCAGCTTGGCGTGCGCGATATTATTGGTCGCGGCCTCTTTTGCCAATCTCACGCCCGCCGCTGGGCAGACCGTTGCCCCTGAAACGGCAACACTCAAGGCCATGCCCATGGAACTCGCCGGCGTCAACGCCGCCATCAAGGCCGCTGGGGCGCGATGGACCGCGGGCGACAACCCGATCATGCACCTGACTCCCGCGCAGAGGAAGATCCGCCTTGGGCTGAAGAAGGGAGCCTCGGGACTTTCCGGCTCCGTCATGTCGATGGAAATGGGCGCAACGGCCAGCCTGCCGGCCTCCCTGGATTGGCGCAACTATAATGGCAAGAACTACGTGACTGCGGTCGAAGACCAAGGCGATTGCGGCAGTTGCTGGGCCTTCGCCACCACCGGCGGACTGGAATCCTACGTCCGGCGGACGCAAAACAACCCGGGCCAGAATGTGGACCTCTCAGAGCAGATTGTGCTCTCCTGCAGCAACGCCGGGAACTGCGAGATCGGCGGCGACCCCACTCAGGCGGCGAAATTCATGCAGGCCACCGGCGTAGGCCCAGCCTCTGCTTACCCCTACACCCAGACCGACGGCAATTGTTCAGCGGCAGCCAAGGGCTGGCAGAAGGGCGCGGAGCGGATTGGGAAAGTGGTGACGGTTACCGGCGCCACGCCTACCGCCGCGGCCCTTAAGAAGGCCCTGGCGACCTATGGCCCCCTACCGACCACCATGGCGGTCTACGAAGACTTCTTCTCTTATACTTCCGGCGTCTATTCCTACACAGGCGGAATCGAAGAGGGCGGCCACGCCGTCCTGCTCGTAGGCTACGATGACGCCAACCAGTGCTTCATCGTCAAGAACAGCTGGGGGCCCGGCTGGGGCGAGAACGGCTATTTCAGGATTGCCTACTCCGAACTGAGCAGCGTGGTCAATTTCGGCGCCGACACCATCGCCTTCTCCTCCGCCGCGCCTACCGCTTTGAGCGTGGCCATCATGAGCCCGGCCAACAATGCATCCGTCAGCGGCACCATCACCATCTCCGGCACAGCCGCAGACACCGCGACCAATGTCCTGGTAAGCAAAGTGGAAGTCCGGGCGGACAACGAAGAATTCCTCCCCGCTTCCGGAACCACCAAGTGGTCCTACAGCTTGAATACTTCCCAGCTCGGCAACGGCAAGCATGTCATCACCGTGCACGCCATCAACACGACCGGGGCCACGGCTAGCGCGTCCATGGCCATCAACGTATCCGGCGACCCGCCCGCCATCACCAGCCCCGCCATCGCCGCGGTCCTGCCGGGTGCGGCATTCACCTACGCAATCACGGCCACGGACAGCCCGACCAGCTTTGGGGCCACCGGCCTGCCCGCAGGCCTAAGCCTTCACGCCAAGACCGGCGTCATCTCAGGCGCGGTAGCCCAGGCCGGAACCTACAACTTCACTGTCAGCGCGACGAACATCAAGGGCACTCGTTCGCAGGCGGTGACGCTGTACGTGGGAGCGCCCGCCATCACGAGCGCAGCGACCTCCTCCGGCGTGGTCGGGACCTCGTTCAGCTACGCCATCAAGGCGACAAACGCTCCGACGAGCTTCAGCGCGACAGGCCTGCCCGCGGGACTGAGCCTCAATGCGCAGACCGGGGTCATCTCCGGCTTCCCGACCGTGGTCTTCAGCTCCAACGTGACCCTTGGCGCCACCAACGCGGCGGGGACGGGCTCCCAGGCGCTCGCCTTGGCCATAACCTTGCCGCCGCTCCCCGTGATCACCAGCGCCGCCAGCGTATCGGGCGTCGTAGGCAAACAGTTCACCTACAGCATCACCGCCACGAACAAACCGCTCCGGTTCGCAGCCACCGGCCTGCCCCAGGCCTTGGGCTATGATCCGTATGCCGGATACATAGGTGGCTATTTGCTCCAGGGAGGCACTTTCACGGTGACGCTCAGCGCCACCAACCTGGGCGGGACCGCCACGAAGGCGCTGACCCTCTACGCCGTCGTTCCGCCGCCGCCGGTCATCACCAGCCCCAGCGCCGTCACGGGCTACCTGGGAATAAACTTCGGCTACATGATGACGGCCACGAACAGCCCCGACATATACAATGCCTATAATCTGCCCCCGGGCCTCGGTTTCAGCTACAGCCCGCAGGAGCCGGACACCAGCATCTATGGCACGCCGACCAAGCTAGGCGTCTTCAACGTGCCCATCAGCGTCACCAACGGCGGCGGGACCGGCAAGACAACGCTGGTCATCACCATTACGCAGCCGCCGACGCCGGTAATCAACAGCGCCGCCACCGCCGCGGGCAAGGTAGGCCAGTCCTTCTACTACTTCATCACGACGGTAAAAGGAGCCACCAGCTACGGCGCCACCGGCCTGCCTCCGGGCCTCAGCATCGACACCAAGCTGGGGTGCATATCTGGCACACCGACCAAGACCGGGACCTACAGCGTCGGCCTCAGCGCCAAGGACGCGCTGGGAACAGGCACCAAGACGCTCGCCGTCACGATTCAGAAATAGCGCCCGCGACGAGAATGCCCCGGGAGACATATCCCGGGGCATTCCATTTCTAGGCATCCTTAATCAGGGACCAAAGACGGAATTTTTGTATAATCAATGGCTTTCGAGCTCGTAGCTCAGGGGTAGAGCATACGCCTTTTAAGCGTAGGGTCGTGGGTTCGAATCCCACCGGGCTCAAGATATTGCCCCCATCGTCTAACGGTTAGGACGTAGCCCTTTCAAGGCTAAAACATGGGTTCGATTCCCGTTGGGGGCACCATTCCCACCCCGGAGGGCGCATGACGGAACTCATCGTGGCCCTGGACGTCGGCACCATCCACGAAGAAGAAGCCCTCCTAGAACGCCTCAAGAACACCGTCACCTTCTACAAGATTGGACTGCGCCTCTTTACCGCGCACGGCAAGCGCGCCGTGGACCTGGTACACCGCTGGGGCGGCAAGGTATTCCTAGACCTCAAGTTCCACGACACGCCCGATACCGTCGCCCACGCCGTTCAGGAGGCGCAGCGGCTCGGCGTGTCCGCGGTCTCCTTGCACCTGACGGGCGGGGTGGACATGCTCAAGGCCGCCGCCGGAATCAATCCGCGACCATTGCTCTGGGGAGTGACCGTGCTGCCCAACCTTACGGAGAAAGATCTCCGCGTCCTCTCGCCGCGTCCGACCGCTGCGACTTTGTCCAGAAACCTGGCCCGCCTAGGCTGGGTCAGCGGCATGGACGGCACCATCTGCCCAGGGGGCGCCGTCGCGGCGCTACGCAAGACCCTGCCCCATCTTGACATGCGCTTCATCTGCCCCGGCATCCGCCCCGCCGCCGGCCCGATGGACGGACAGAGGAAAGCGATGACGCCGGGCGAGGCCGCGGCCTTGGGTATTAATTACATAGTGGTGGGCCGCCCCATCACGCAGGATCCCAACCCTCTGAAGGCCGCGCAGAACATCTTGGCCGATATGGGCCACGCCGCGGCAGGGGCCTTGGAAAGGCCTTAAGCCGACCGCGGCGGCTATTTCAGAACAGGTCCCTCAAAAACGCCATGAAGCGCCGCCACCAAGCGGACTTATGGCTCGGGATGAAACGCGCGATCCCTTTCCGCCGGCGCGCTGAGTCGGCGCCGGCCAGCAAACCCAGGGCCGTGGCGTAGACCGGGCTGAGCCATTTTTCATCGCC
>TBL_comb47_HYPODRAFT_10008340_pt1 | contig 10620 bp, 12 predicted proteins | sample TroBogypolimnion_40_FD_10682 | JGI IMG/M metagenome (IMG submission 10682)
GCTGGGTATCGTACGCTTTGGCGTGAAAGCGTGCGCTTTGGCGCGAAAGCGTGTGCTTTTACTGGACATCGTGCGCTTTGGCGTGAAAGCGTGTGCTTTTACTGAATACCTTCTGCTTTTCCAGTAGACTCTATTGTCGCTTCAGTTTCTTATTTAATAATAGTAGTGCGACGAAAAATACAATATATGGTCAATATGTTTCGATAAAGCAGATAAAAAGCTTTTAAATCGTGCCTTTTGTCTAGGTTGTAAATTATGCTGATCAAGAGTATTGCATAGGCAAAAACTTAAAGCAACTAATTAATTCGCTAGAGTTTGAATTATTCTCCAGATGGCTAAGAGGCTTCAGTAATATAGTGTCTATGATGAAAGTGCAGCATCAATCAGGCTGACTTAGGAATGAGCACGAAATAATGTAGTCAAGTAGCATCCAACTCCCTCCCTTTGTAGCATAGGTATCTACACAAGTAAATGTGGCGTCATTTAGGAAGGGAAAGGACTGGAGTTGGGTTATATTTCATCGTTCTGTGACCGTAGGGGCGTATTGCATACGCCCACTTATCGAAAATTCAATGTTATAGGGCGTATTTTATAAGGGTGTATGCAATACGCCCCTACCGGCCATCACCACAATGTTGTCGTTCCTGTTTAGGAATGATAAATAAAACTTATGTAGATACCTATGCCTTTGTAGAGGGGGGGGGGGGCTGGGGGGNTTTTTAAAATCATAGTTGCCGAAGTGTGTCGTGCTCGTTCCTTAACTAGACTATGGTTAAATAGGGTAAAATATTACTAATTCATAATCGTATTGTGTGTTAATGTTTTATAAGTAAAGATATTATGTCTGCTGAGGTTTTTTTAATAGGGTATTGATACATCACTCATATCAATGAGTGATGTTATAAAAATATAATATGACTTTTCTATTTAGGAAAACTATTGAATGGAACAACTAACCGATTTAAAAGCTATATTGCATTCCAAACGCGCCAATATCTATTATTTAGAGAAATGTCGGGTGATGCAAAAAGATGGCCGAGTACTGTATTTGACAGAGGCTAAAGATCAAAATTATTACTGGAATATTCCTATTGCCAATACCACGGTAATCTTATTAGGAACCGGCACCTCAATAACCCAAGCGGCCATGCGTATGCTAGCCAGTGCCGGTGTCTTAGTTGGTTTTTGTGGCGGTGGAAGTACTCCCTTGTTTTCTGGCAGTGAAATTGAATGGCTAACCCCGCAAAATGAATATCGACCGACTGAATATGTACAAGGCTGGCTTAAGTTCTGGTTTGATGACAACAAACGACTCAGCGTAGCGAAAGCCTTTCAAGAGGCAAGGGTGACTTACTTAAAAACTATTTGGGCAAAAGATCGCGATTTAAAAGCCGAAAACTTCTTGATTGATGATAGCTTACTTTGCACCGCCTTAAACAGCTATAGCGAACAAGTTCAAAGTGCCAACAAAGTCGGAGATCTATTGCAACGCGAAGCCGTACTCACCAAACAACTGTATCGCTATGCCGCTAAAACCACCCAATTAGATGGTTTTGTCAGAGAGCGAGAAAACACCGACCTTGCCAATGGCTTTTTAAATCACGGTAATTATTTAGCCTATGGTCTAGCCGCAACCACCTTATGGGTCTTAGGCATACCTCACGGCTTTGCTGTCATGCACGGCAAAACCAGACGCGGTGCTTTAGTGTTTGATATTGCCGACCTGATCAAAGACGCCATCGTTTTACCTTGGGCTTTTATCAGTGCCAAAGAAAAAGTGACCGAACAAGAATTTCGCCAGCAAGTCTTACAAAAATTCACCGAACACAAAGCCTTAGACTTCATGTTTGACCAAGTTAAACAGCAAGCCATGCGAGACGATTGGTTATGATGGTCACTTTTGTCAGCCAATGTGAGAAAAAAGCCCTCAATCGTACCCGCCGTGTACTCGATGCCTTCGCCAATCGCATCGGCGATAACACTTGGCAAACCATCATCACCGAAGATGGCTTAATCGCCGTTAAAACTCTGTTACGCAAAACCGCGACTAAGAATACGGCGGTGTCTTGTCATTGGTTACGCTCCAGAAGTCGCAGTGATTTGGTTTGGGTGGTGGGGAATCGAGATCAATTTAACCCAGAAGGCATAGTGCCCGTAAACTACACTTTTAAAGAATTAATCATGGATATTACTAGCGATAAACCCAACCCCAATATGTTATATGCCAACACCCAATTGCAATCATTGAGTGAACATTTATTTGCTGTTGGCTATGTGGCCGAGCAACTCCATAAACGTCTTATGCCTAATCAAGATAAGCTATCTACTGCTACATTTGTAGCTGGATGTTTACATGACCTAGGCAAAATAGATCCCTGTTTTCAAGCTTGGCTGAGAAATCCTAAGAAAAAAAATTTTATTGCCGAAGATGGGCAGCATATCGATGATGCAAAATTTAGTTTTGATAAACATCCCAGGCACAATGAAGTTTCGGTGTTGCTTTATCAGTTGCTTGATCATATTAGTTTAAAAGTAATTAACTCTGAAAATAAGAAATCTATAAAGCACGTTATTTATTGGCATCATGCCAAGCCTTTTAGAAAAGAAAAGGACTTTAATAATTACGGTGATATTTATAAAAAGCTAAACAGTAACCTGAAAGATGTAACATTTTCTGAATTATTGGAAAAAGTAATTCAATTAATGAAAAGCCTCTCCAAACTTGATCAAGGTTATCGAACAGATGAAGAATCAATAATTTCAAAGATATTCAATGAAGAAGTGGATTTAGACGTCATAAATGAACAAGGTGAATTGCCGTTACCTTATTATAAAAAATATGAATCTGAAGATAATATTGATAAATATCCGATTCAAATTAAACATAATGCAGACAATAATATTATGCGAGCTTGTGTTATTTCAGCCGATCGAACAATATCAGCACTTGCTTCAACAGAATTACACTTGCATATAAAGAATAAAACACTGGATTCATTAGTCGATGAGCTTTTACTCTTAGAATCAACCCTGTGTTCTCATATTGAAAGCTGTTTAAAGAAATTTCCTATCAGTGAGCGTAGCAACAAACAAAGTGAAATTGCAAAGCAACTCATTAATACTCAGGGCGTTGCTGTACTAGCAGGGCCTGCTGGTTGCGGAAAAACTAAAATTGCCTTGGAATGGGCTAAGCTAAAAAATACCCAACAAATTATTTGGATCTGCCCGCGAGTACAAGTCTGTCAAGGTTTGTTTCTCGAACTCATTTCAGAACAGTATTTGCCAGATGCAAAAATAGAAATTAATACCGGTGAGTTTAAATTTACTAATCAATGGAATAAACCAACCCCAGAACAAGATTATTTCTCAGGTGATATTGTCATTACCACCATAGATCAAATCTTTGGTTCAATTATTACCCATACCAAAGCTAACTCATTAATCAATTTTTTAAATGTGCATGTCGTATTTGATGAGTTTCATGAATATATCAATATGCCAGCCTTTAACATCTTATTTGCTGAGTTAATCGCCTGTAAACAACAGCAAGAGCAACTCGCAAATACCTTATTAGTTTCCGCAACACCTCATTATTTTTATTTAAGACAGTTATTGCAAATAGATCCTCAAGATATTATCGCAATGCCATCTTTTAATCTCAGTCAGTATCGTATCGAGTTCAAGGTATTTGACGAAACCAAACAAGATCAAACTAATCCACTTTATCAACTACAACCAGATAGCACGATAGTTATTAGTAATACCGCATTAACGGCACAAAAAAGTTTCATTTTTAACCAATCACAAGAAAACGCAGTCTTGTTACATTCGAAGTTTAAAAAGAGCGATAAACAAAAGTGGTTTGAAGAGGTTTATGAATCCTTCAAAAAAGAAGGAACGCATAAATTTAGTATCTTGCGCAGTGGCCCGATTGTGCAAGCATCATTAAATATCACTTGTGACCATATGGTTACAGAATTAACTAATCCTGAGGATTGCCTTCAACGTCTAGGGCGACAAGATCGATTTGGTGTAAATAAGATCGTTAATATCTACTGTATAGCGGTTCCTGAAACTATTCATCAGGGGAAAGGAACCGGTGCGGCAGCTCGATTTTTATCGCGCATGAATACCTTTGGGGCGACTAAAGCGTGGTATCAATTTTTACAGTCAGAACTCGATGATCAAGCCTTTAAGTTACCCCACCTTTATAAGCTATATGAGAAATTTCACCAGTCTGATAATGGTAGAAAATTTATAGAATCGGATTTGACGGCTGCTTTAAAAAAGAGCGTTAACTTAATCAATCAAAAAGTGATTGATCCCATCACCATTGTCTCTAAAAGAGTGCAAGTTAAAGGTCGAGCTAACATTAGTAAAAGCTCTTTGCGCGGTGAAAATCGCTTTATACAAATAGCAGTCTGCGATGTAAATGAGTATAACCAACCTAAAATTACCGAAGAATATGCTTATCAAATGCCGATTAATGAACAAGACCCGTTTGATAATTTAACGGCTTCTAAAGATGAAATTGAAGGCTATGGCGACAGCGATAAAAACTTGCTGGCTTATATGAAAAACAAACATCACAACATTATGGGTGGAACCAAAGCCTATAAAGATTTCATCTTGCTTAATCAAGCAAGAGATCCAGAGTTTCCTATTTACCTGAGCTATACGCCTAATGATTTACTTCAGGTTGGGGGAGAAAGCGCACGACATAGTTATGCCATTTACTATGCTGTGTGTGAAAAACAGCCTATCGGCGCAATTTCAATTAAACAATTAATATCAAACGAGGAATAATTTATGCAAAAAGTAACAGGCATTAAAAGTGTAGATTTTAAAGTAGTTGCATTGGGACATGGTGTCGTTAATTGGAATGGGCCAACAACATTGATGGGAGATGGTGGGAAAACAGTTGATAACCACACCTTGCCAAAATTACGTGGTTACACAAATCTGTCAGGTAAAGTGAAAGATGACACGGGGTATAAATACAAAAAAGAAGCGACTGATATAGATTTTAAAAAAACACCGCTATACATCAGCCAAAACTGCATCCGCCATCATCTATTCAGAGATCAAGCGTTTGATTTACATAATGCAGGGGAAAGAAATTTACAGCAAGTTTTAACATCGGTAACAGGTTTAATACGCGGTTATGTTGTGCCATCTAGCCAATGTAAACGCACCAGTCCGTTATTAATGGAAGATTTTGTTGACCAATTGGGCAATGGCAATTTTGAACAGTTCGGACAAGCGGGGGCGCGTGATAGCTCCTCATTTTTTTCCAAAACCACCTTCGGTGATACCGAATATCACTCTTACGGCTCTATCGGTATTGAACAACTGCAATTTATCTCACTAGATAATAAGTTTGATCGCGCCGCAATGATCATTAAAGACGGTCAAGGCGAACAAATTGCCGAAGTGGTACAAGCCTTTATTAAAACATTTAATCCTGCTTTAAACCCGCAAGCGGTATTTCATAAAAACTACGTCAGACGCGGAACCATTTTTGAAGAAGGAGAGCAGGGCATTTTATTAAACAACGATGCCATGCAAGCCTTAGTTGAACACACCTTAAACAGTATTAACGAATTATCTATCCGTCAGGCAAAAGGCTATATGTATGTGGATGAAATCTTGGTTGATTACAATGACAGTAATAAAATGATGCGAATTAAACGTAACCCTGCCGCTATATCCGAAACTCCAGAATCCGATTACGCCAGTTATTTTTATGCCAAGTGAGGAAGACATCATGCCCATACAAACTGCAAAAATCATCAATGATGGTAATAACCAACTGCTTGCCCTACCGAAAGAATTTTCTTTTGATGCCACTGAGGTGTATATCAACAAACAAGGCGATAATCTGATCATTTCACCTATAAAAACAACATGGGATATGTTTTTTAATAGCCCCTCTGCATTTGATGACGACTACTTAAGTGATAGGGAAGATTCCCCGCCACAAGATCGGGAGTTTTAATCTATGTATTTGTTAGATACTAATATCTGTATTTACGTCTTGAAAAAGCACTCCGACAAACTACGCCATAAGTTTAATGCCACACCTGATTTGGCTATTTCATCTGTAGTTTATGCGGAATTATGCTTTGGTATTGAAAACAGTGAAAGTCCCAAAAAAGCGCAACGTTGGCAACAACTGGAACAGTTTATCCAAGGCTTACAAATCATCGCATGGGACAAACAAGCTGCTAAACATTACGGTGTAATCAGAGCCATTTTAAAACAGCAAGGCACACCTATTGGCAACAATGATTTACTGATTGCCGCTCATGCACTCAGTGTAAACACAGTATTAGTAACAAATAACGTACGCGAATTTAACCGAGTGCCTAAGCTAATCGTCGAAAATTGGCTAGTTGATTAACAAGGAGTCACTATGCAAATTATTATTGAATATGAATCCAGTTGGCGTAATTCCTTTTTAGATGGTAACAATAATGAAGCCTTACCGAAAAAAGGCCGTAAATTTATTGGCTCAATGACCAGCCTAAAACAGGCAGAGAATTTCATTCAACGTGAAATCACCCTTGATACCGTAATGGGTATTTTGAATCGTTTAATTGGCGATCAACGCAAACTGTATCAAGCCAGAAACCAACCTGCTTATTATTTTTCCGACATTGAGCCATTAGTAAGTTTTGAAGATAAAAAAGTAGTCAGCAATAACGAAATCATGTATATCAGAAACATGACCGGTAGCACCGACCAGAATGCCTTTACAGGTGCTATTAAAACCGATGACGTAATGTTTTCCGCGGATTACTCCGCTGAATTTTGGGGCGTATTGGCATTAGATTTTACCGAATTGTGTGACTTTATTATTGATGATTCACCCGTCATCAAAACCATTCAAGCGGATCCTTTATCTATTATTGGCAGACTGGAAGTTTTAAACAAAGAAAAAGCAGTTGCAAATGAGGGCAGAATTAGCGGCGCCAGAGATATTTTAAATCAACATTACCCCGATGCTGAATATCTGAATAACAAAGGCAATATAGCCCCCATCATGTTTTACTGTTCAGCATTGTATTTACAATTGCAGCGCCTAGGAAATCGTTATGACATGAGTTCAGCGAAAACAAAAAGCGGTGGTATTAGTGGCATTTCAAAACGTGGTTTTACTAAAAAGGACTTTATGGATAAATTCACTACTGGAGCTAAGAAAACTATCTGGGGCAATCCTTATATTCGTAAAGAATTCATAAAAGGCGAAGGTGAAACGACATTGATGCTTAGCAAAGCCAGCGGACAACTTGAAATCAACCTTAATATCGATAAAGACAAAGCAAGGGAGATTGAAGCTATGATAGAAAATGCAGGCGTATCAAGTTTTTATCTAGGCAAAAAAGGGTTGGCATATGTCGATAGTTACCGGATATAGGGAATAGTCATGAAACATTACCTTGAAATCACCTTAATAGGAAATTCTGATATCAACCTCTTTAGCCTCTGGTCAAAAGTATTTCAACAAATTCATTTAGGCCTAGTTGAAATGCAAGATGATCAGGGCTGTGTGCCTATTGGATTATCATTTCCTGAATATATCATCGGTGAAAAAGTTAGCCTATTGGGAGGTAAATTGCGTTTATTGGCTAGGCATGAAACAACCTTAGTCCAATTCAACACGGCTAAATGGCTGTCGAGGCTAAGTGATTATGTGCATTGCACCAGCGTACGTCCAGTACCGGAAAAGCTCATTGGTTATGCTACTTATCAACGCCAACAACCTAAAACCAACAAAGAACGCTTGGCTAGACGTTACGCCAAAAGGCATGACGTGGCTTATGAAACGGCATTGAATGGCATCATTGATTTAACCGCCAAAGCGCCTAGCAATGCCGATTATAAAACACAGTTTCGCTATTGCGATCTGCCGCAAACAAATATCAACGCTCCATTTATTCGTCTAAAAAGCTTAACTAACGAGCAAGTGTTTCGTTTGTGGATTAAAAAAACAATGGTGACAAGCTCATCGGGCACTACATTCAGTTGTTACGGTTTAAGTGCTAAATCTAGCGTACCTGAGTTTTAACCTATTTTTTTTACGCTCTTTAAAAGTTAATAATAATCAGTCAGTTGCATAAAGTTGTTCTGGGGATGGGTAAAAGCGGTTAAATCTCCTGTATACTGCTATGCAACTGGCTTTCAAACTTATTGAAATCGTTCCCTGCCGCACAGGCAGCTTAGAAAGAAATTACGTTGTAGGTGGGTATGTTGTCCAAGTTCCCTGCCGCACAGGCAGCTTAGAAATGTTATTCAAGGTTTACCTTTTACTGCTCCCAGTTCCCTGCCGCACAGGCAGCTTAGAAATGACTACCAAATGCTGGATGCAGAAACTATCAGTTCCCTGCCGCACAGGCAGCTTAGAAATTTTAAATTATCGAGTATTAAAACAGATATTTGTTCCCTGCCGCACAGGCAGCTTAGAAAGATATATATCGAGAAAATATAGAATAGAGCTAGTTCCCTGCCGCACAGGCAGCTTAGAAAACAATTAAGAGGGGCTAAAAGATATTAACCAGGTTCCCTGCCGCACAGGCAGCTTAGAAAAGATAGTAGAACCATCTTGTAACTGTACTAATGTTCCCTGCCGCACAGGCAGCTTAGAAATACACCAACTTACTCATATATAGGATTACATAGTTCCCTGCCGCACAGGCAGCTTAGAAAGACTGATGTACAAGTCAGTGCTAATCTAAAACGTTCCCTGCCGCACAGGCAGCTTAGAAAGCTAGTTGTCGATACTTGTCAATGAAGTTTGGTGTTCCCTGCCGCACAGGCAGCTTAGAAAGAACGACGAAAAATTAGCAGTCTATTTTAATAGTTCCCTGCCGCACAGGCAGCTTAGAAAGACAACTAGCGGATAATAGATACCAGTTGACAGTTCCCTGCCGCACAGGCAGCTTAGAAATCCGCTTCTAATGTAGCTTTAGCGCGTCTATCGTTCCCTGCCGCACAGGCAGCTTAGAAACATGCTGCGGATATGCAATAACAGGAATATCTGTTCCCTACCGCACAGGCAGCTTAGAAATTCACAAAAACAAACTACGTTCAATTTGTTCCTGTTCACTGCCGCACAGGGACTTCGAATGCTGGGATTACGCTATGCTTCATCCCAGCCTACCATTACAACTAGATGAAAATAAATGATTCCCCGACATTCTTCCCGAGAAACTCCTTTAGACGAAAGCTTTTTAAATCAGAAGCTACAAAATGCTCAAGCTTATGACCGTATTGCCGGTTATTTTTATCATGCTTTGTCCGCAAAACCCCGCCGTTCAGGGCGGGGATGTAAGCGGCACAATCCACGCAAGTAATTATTCAGGCGTTCTTTGTTGTTCAATGTACTGAGGAATAATGGATATAGGCGCACCGCCACAACTACCAGCAAAGTAACTTGGCGACCATAACGCCGCACCCCATAGCTTCTTTTTGATTTCAGGGTAATTTTTTTTGCGGATCATTCTGCTTGAAACGCCTTTCAGACTGTTTACCAGTGCCGACACCGCGACCTTGGGCGGATAGTTTACTAACAGGTGAACGTGGTCATCCTCGCCATCGAACTCTACCAGCTCTGCCTCGAAGTCAGCACACACACCAGTGAAGATTTCTCGTAGATCATTAATCACTTCTTTTGTGAATACACCACGGCGATATTTAGTTACAAATACCAAATGTACATGAAGATTAAAAACACAATGCCTGCCATGCCTAATGTCTGTATTATTTCTCATAGACCAATTGAAATTATGCTAGTATAGCATCATGAAAAAGACTATACGCAAAGCCTTTAAGTTCAGGCTCAAAGTGAGACCGGAAATAAGCCAGAAACTAGGTGGTTTTGCGGGTGAATGTCGCTTTGTCTGGAACAAGTCTTTGTCGTTAAATCTTACTCGTCTTGAGCAAAAGTTACCGATCATGTGCTACGAAGAGCTTAACTTCTGGGCAACGCTATGGAAGAAAACCGATGAGTACGGCTTTTTAGCCAACCTTCCTTCGCAAGTTCTACAGCAAAAACTAAAGGACTTAGATAAAGCCTTTAAGGATGGCTTTGATAAAAAACAGCCGCTAAAAAGAATCCCCAAGTTTAAGAAAAAAGGCCAGGCTGATAGCTTTCGATATCCGCAAGGATTCAAAGTAGACCAAGATAACAGCAAGGTATTTTTACCCAAGCGATCATAGTCATTGAGGATTTGCGGGTAAAAAATATGAGCAAATCCTCAAAGGGTAATAGTGAAAAACATGGCAAAAAGGTCGCGCAAAAGTCTGGTTTAAACCGATCTATCTTGGATCAAGGCTGGAGCATGTTTGCTACGATGCTGGAGTATAAGCAAGACTGGCATGGTGGGGTGGTGCTTAGAGTTCCGCCGCATCATGCTAGCCAAGCCTGCCCCTGCTGCCGTCATGTCGCTAAAGAAAGCCGACTGACCCAAGCGGAGTTTGTTTGTGTTGAATGCGGCTTTAGTGAAAACGCCGACCTTGTGGGGGCAATGAATGTACTTGCTAAAGGCCATGCGCTTTTAGCGAATCAATAACCGTCGGATAGACGGGGCTAGTCTGTGTAGTGAATGGTGCAGTCAT
>TBL_comb47_HYPODRAFT_10008341_pt1 | contig 10619 bp, 9 predicted proteins | sample TroBogypolimnion_40_FD_10682 | JGI IMG/M metagenome (IMG submission 10682)
CGCATTTTTCTTGATGCTGTTGGTACTTTTAGGTCAAAGAGTGTGGGCCAGCATTAAAAATGGTGGTGCGAAGTGATGCTTGAAATCATGAGCAGTACTAAAGCCCTAGATCGGGCATTAGCGGGCTTGATTCTATTTAAGCTTTGAAAAACAATCAATTAATTCAAATTACGTTATCTAAGTGAATATCCTATTAACCGGTGGAGCAGGGTATATCGGCAGTCATACTGCGGTGGTTCTATCGCTAGCCGGTCATGAGGTAGTTCTGCTGGATAACTTTTGCAATAGCCGAAAAAGTGTTTTGGAGCGATTGCAAAAAATTTTAGGCAAGGCGTTGCCTTGCGTTGAGGGCGATGTTCGCGATACTTCGCTCGTTATTAAAATGCTGCAAGACCATAAAATTGATGCTGTCATCCACTTTGCGGGATTAAAGGCGGTAGGCGAGTCGACTGAAAAGCCGATCGAGTATTTCGCCAATAACGTACAGGGCACTATCAGTCTCCTTGAGGCTATGAAATCGAAGAATGTAAAAACTCTGGTGTTTAGTTCTAGCGCTACGGTTTATGGTGACCCACAGTATTTGCCGATTGATGAGGATCATCCCACTTGCGCTACCAATGCCTATGGAAGAAGCAAGCTTCATATCGAAGAGATGCTCAAAGATGTGGCTAATTCGGACGATCAGTGGAGAATTGTTTGCTTGCGTTACTTTAATCCTGTCGGCGCTCATGAATCTGGATTGATAGGTGAGGACCCCAATGGATTGCCGAATAATTTAATGCCTTATATTGCCGCAGTGGCAGCCGGTAAATTGCCCCACCTAAATGTTTATGGAAATGATTACCCCACCGTAGATGGCACTGGAGTAAGAGATTACATTCATGTGATGGATTTGGCCGCAGGTCATTTAGCGGCTTTGGATCATGTAAATAGTCATGCTGGCTGGATTGCAATTAATTTAGGCACAGGTTTTGGTGTGAGTGTTATGGAAATGATTTCTGGCTATCAAAAAGTGATAGATAAAAAAGTATCTTTTAGTGTTGTTGGGCGACGTCAAGGCGACATTGCAAGTTGTTATGCAAAGGTGGACCGCGCAAAAAATTTACTAAATTGGGTTGCAAAAAAAAATCTTCTAGATATGTGCTCAAGTAGTTGGAAATGGCAGAGTAATATAAATAGCCAGAATTTATCAATTAATTTTAAGGTCAAGATATGAAGGCTGTCATCCTAGCAGGTGGTCTTGGAACGCGAATTTCAGAAGAAACTGAAAGTAAGCCTAAGCCGATGATTGAAATTGGTGGCATGCCGATTTTGTGGCACATCTTAAAGCTTTATTCTGCCCATGGGGTGAATGATTTTGTCATTTGCTGCGGTTATAAAGGCTACGTCATTAAAGAGTATTTTGCGAACTACTTTTTGCATATGTCAGATGTCACGTTTGATATGGCGCAGAATAAGATGGAAGTGCATCATCGCTATGCCGAGCCCTGGAAAATTACCTTAATTGATACCGGTTCTGACACCATGACTGGCGGACGTCTGAGACGCGTTGCTCAGTATGTTAAAGGTGAAGAAGCTTTTTGCTTTACCTATGGCGATGGCGTGAGCAATGTCAATATCACCGAGCTTATTAGTTTTCATAAGAGCCATGGCAAAAAAGCAACCTTAACCGCTGTTTATCCGCCAGGTCGATTTGGGGCAATAGATATTCATACAGATCATCAAATTACTTCTTTTAAAGAAAAGCCTAAGGGTGATGGCGCCATGATCAATGGCGGCTTTTTTGTTCTCTCCCCTGAGGTCATTAATCTCATTAAGGATGACTCTACCGTGTGGGAGCAGGAACCATTGGAGAGTTTAGCTCAGCAGTCAGAGATGATGGCTTATCAGCATCATGGATTTTGGCAGCCGATGGACACGCTGCGCGATAAAAATTATCTTGAGGAGCTTTGGTCTTCAGGTAGTGCCCCTTGGAAATCTTGGTAATGAAGTCAGCGTATGTTGACCCCATTTTTTGGAAAGAGAAAAAAGTCTTTCTAACGGGTCACACTGGGTTTAAAGGCGGTTGGCTATCTCTTTGGCTTGCATCTATGGGCGCTAAGGTTACTGGTTATGCGTTGGCGCCTAATACAACACCCAATTTATTTGAAGTATTAGCGATCGATTCTCTGATTGAAAAATCGCATATCGCTGATATTAGAGATCTTGCAGGCTTGCAAAAAACAATGTCTGAGGTAAAGCCCGATGTTGTAATTCATATGGCAGCTCAGCCTTTAGTACGTTATTCCTACGCCAATCCAGTCGAGACCTATGCTACGAATGTCATGGGTACTGTCCATGTTTTGGAGAGTACGCGAGCCATTGATTCAGTGCGCGCTAGTGTAGTCATCACTACTGACAAGTGCTATGAGAATAAAGAGTGGGTTTGGGGTTATCGAGAAAATGAACCCATGGGTGGTTACGATCCCTATAGTAATAGCAAGGGGTGTGCTGAGTTAGTGACTTCTGCTTACCGTCAGTCTTATTTCTCTAGCAATAATTCTATCAATAAGGTTGCATCTGCTAGAGCGGGTAACGTTATTGGCGGTGGAGATTGGTCTGAAGATCGTTTAATTCCCGATGCCATCAAAGCATTTGAGGCAAACAAGCCATTAATGATTCGTAATCCCTTGGCAACCCGTCCTTGGCAGCATGTTTTGGAACCCCTTTCGGGCTATTTGATTTTGGCCCAAGCGCTTTATGACCAAGGCTCAGCCTTTGCATCGGGCTGGAACTTTGGCCCACGCGATGAGGATAATCGCGCGGTTCAGGAAGTGGTTGACCTTCTTATTTCTGGTTGGGGTGATGCGGCCCGCTGGGAAAAAGAAGCTTCAGATCAGCCCCATGAGGCAAATCTTTTAAAGCTAGATTGCTCCAAAGCGCATACACAACTTGGCTGGATCCCTAAATGGAATTTAGAGTGTGCTGCACAAAAAATTGTCGAGTGGCAAAAGGCGTATCAAGCAAAAGAGAACATGCAAGAATTTAGTATTGCACAAATTAACCACTACATGAGTTCCAAATAATGACCACACAAACTATCGATGTTAGAAAATTAGAGCAAGAAAAATTACGCAAGCAAATTGCTGTGCTTGTGGATCAATATGCTGCTATTGAGTTTTCTCCAAAAGTATTTGAGCCAGGGCAAACAGTTATCCCTCCCTCTGGAAAACTAATTGGTGCAGAAGAGCTAAAAAATATGGTGGATGCCTCCTTAGATGGCTGGCTCACCACTGGTCGATTTAATGAGCGATTTGAAAGGAAGTTGGCTGAATTTATTGGTGTGAAGCATGCCATTACAGTGAACTCTGGCTCGTCAGCTAACTTGGTGGCGTTTTCCGCTCTTACATCTCCGAAGTTAGGTGAGCGCGCTATTAAGGAGGGTGACGAGGTAATTGGAGTGGCCGCTGGATTCCCGACAACAGTAAACCCCATCATTCAATTCGGAGCCATTCCAGTATTTGTGGACGTTGATAAATACACTCACAACATTGATGCTACAAAAATTGAAGCAGCAATTAGTCTAAAAACTAAAGCCATCATGCTGGCTCATTCCCTTGGTAATCCATTTAATTTGGATGTAGTAACTGCGCTTTGCAAGAAATATAACTTATGGCTGGTAGAGGATTGCTGTGATGCGCTTGGCACTACTTATAAGGGTCAAATGGTTGGCACCTTTGGGGATATTGGAACGCTCAGTTTTTATCCAGCCCACCACATCACGATGGGCGAGGGCGGGGCAGTATTTACCAATAATTTTGAGTTGAAACAGATTGCCGAGAGCTTTAGGGATTGGGGGCGTGATTGTTACTGCCCTCCTGGAAAAGACAATACTTGCGGTAAGCGTTTTTGCTGGAAGTTAGGTAATTTGCCAGAGGGATATGACCATAAATATACCTATAGCCATCTGGGCTACAACCTGAAGATTACTGATATGCAGGCAGCTTGCGCTTTAGCACAATTAGAAAAAGCACCAGCATTCATTCAGGCCCGAAAAGATAATTTTAAATTTTTAAAGGAGCGCCTCAGCTCTTGTGAGGAGTTTTTACAGCTACCCGTTATCGCCGAAGATTCAGACCCCTCTTGGTTTGGATTCCCGATTACGGTCAAAGAAGGTTCACCCGTTTCAAGATTAGATCTAACCACTTATTTGGATCAAAATAAGATTGGTACAAGATTATTATTTGCCGGCAACCTGACAAGGCAGCCTTCCATGGTAGATGTGAAGTATAGGATCAGTGGCGAATTAACCAATACTGATAACGTAATGAACAATACTTTCTGGATTGGCGTGCAGCCTGCACTAACTAAAGAGATGATGGAGTTTACAGTTAGCAAGATAGAAGCATTTTTGGGTGTAAATTTCTAATATCGGAGAAAAGGGAGATAGCAATGCGTGAAATTTCGTTCAATGCCCGGAATATCGAAGGGCAGCCCATGTTTAAGGTGATTGATAAGGTCAAGCATCTTGAGGCGCAAGGGCGAAATATCGTTCATCTTGAAATTGGCGACCCAGATTTCCAAACCCCGCAAAATATAGTTGAAGCTGCAAAATTATCGCTTGATCAAGGTGAGACCCATTATGTGAGCAGTTGGGGGATGACTGATTTTATTGAGGTCGTTCGAGAGGCAACTCATTCTTCTCGTGGATTTAAGCCAGATTCTAATCAGGTTTTAGTTACGCCTGGGGCTAATATAGCCATCTTTTATGCAACTTTTTGCTTAAGTAACCCTGGCCAAGAGATCTTGGTTCCCGATCCAGGATTTCCAACTTATCTTTCCGCAATTAAGATGTGTGGCGCCATTCCAGTCCCCTATCCTTTGCATGAAGAGAATGCATTTAGGATGAGAGCTGCCGACATTGAGCCACTAATTACGGATAAGACCCGGTTAATAATTATTAATAGCCCACAAAATCCTACAGGCGCCATTACTGAGCCTTGGGCACTGAAGGAAATTTACGAGTTAGCAGTTAAACATGACCTTTACATATACTCTGATGAAATTTATGCGCGAATGGTATATGGGGATCAGGAGTTTTTTTCGATTGCTAGCTTAGATGAGTGCAAAGAAAGAGTAATCTTGTCAAACGGTTTTAGTAAGGCATTTGCCATGACTGGATGGCGCTTGGGAACATTGGTTATGCCTCCAGAAGTCGGGGAAAGAATGATGTTGCTTTTGCAGACAACTTCATCATGTGTTTCCCCATTTCTCCAGAGGGCAGGGATAGAGGCGATTAGAGGGGATCAATCCCCTGTGAATGAAATGATGTCAGAATACAAGTCTCGACGAGATCTTTTGGTGAATGGTTTAAATAGTATTTCTGGAATTCAATGTCACATGCCTGGAGGGGCATTCTATGCATTCCCAAATATCTCTAGTTTTGGCATGAGTTCGGAAGCTTTTGCTGACCATATGCTTGAGCATGCGGGAGTTGCCCTCTTGCCAGGTTCTTGTTTTGGAGCTCAAGGGGAGGGATTTGTCCGATTGGTTTATGCATCATCGCGATCTAATCTGACAGCTGCACTCTCCAGACTAGAAGATGCTTGTAAGAAACTTTAATTAGATATTGAGAGAAATATGATGAGGGTAGTTGACTATATTGCAAGTTATATAAGTGATGAGTTGGGTGTTAAGGATGTATTTATGCTTACCGGCGCAGGAAGCATGCACTTAACCGATGGCGTAGCCTGTAATCCTAAATTACGTGCAATTTGCGTACATCATGAACAGTCTGCCTCAATGGCTCTAGAGGCTTACGCGAGAGCTAATGAAAATTTTGCTGTAGGTTACTTTTCAACAGGCCCGGCAGCTACAAATGCACTAACTGGTCTTGGAGGTGCATGGCAAGATAGCGTTCCATGCCTATTTATTTCTGGACAGGTAAAGCGATCGGAAACTGGATTTTCTTCTGGCGTTTCTGACTTGCGTCAGTTTGGGGTCCAGGAGCTCAATATCATCCCAGTGGTGCAGAGTTTGTGCAAATATGCCGTTCACTTAACTGATCCTCAGATGGTTCGATATGAATTAGAGAAGTTGGTGGCGATCGCCAAGCAGGGTCGACCTGGACCGGTTTGGCTAGAAGTTCCAATGGATGTTCAGGCTGCATCTATTGATCCGGAGACTTTGCCTTCATATTCATCTGAGTATGAAATTCCAGAAGCTAATTTGGATGACTTATCTTTTGTAAGTGACCTCTTGGTACGATCAAGTCGCCCGGTAATAATTGCTGGGAGAGGCGTACGATTGGCTGGCGCACAGAAGTTGTTAAAAGAGCTTGCAACTAAATTTAGCATACCAGTTGTTACGCCATATCTCGGCATAGATAATTTACGCCATGATTTGGATGTATATATTGGTAAAACAGGTGTTAAGGGCGATAGGGCAGCAAACTTTGCAATGCAAAATTCGGATCTAATACTTGCTATTGGTACAAGTTTGCATGTATCTGTTGTTGGATATGAGTATAGGCAATTTGCACGAGCCGCAATAAAAATAGTTATAGATATTGATTTAACTTCTCACCAAAAAAAGACTATAGAAATTGACAGGTTGATTCAATCTGATGCTAGGGTCTTTCTGGAGCGACTGCTTGCATCTTTGACTGAAAAAAAATTATCCTTAAGCAATAAGGATTGGTTAGAAAAATGTGTGGGGTGGAAGAAAAAATATCCGGTTTGTCTTCCTGAATATCAAGATACCAAGGATGCAATTAATATCTACTCTTTTGTTGATCGACTTTCAGAGCTGTCTGCTCCAGGCGATTTTTTTATTGCTGACGCAGGGTCTGCATTCTATGCGGTATCTCAAGGCATTCAATTGACAAAAGAGGGGCAGCGATACATTCCCTCTAGTGCAATGGCAACTATGGGATATTCGCTCCCAGCGGCTATTGGGGTGTCTACAGCAATAGGTGATAAGCGCGTTCTAGCTGTAACGGGGGATGGCTCCTTACAGCAAAATATCCAAGAATTGCAAACATTACTGCACTACAACCTTCCAGTTAAGCTGTTTGTATTAAATAATGATGGATATCTTTCCATTAGGGCATCACAAAAGAATTATTTTAAGGAGCGCTATATTGGGGAGGGTCCAAGGTCTGGAGTGACAATGCCCGATACCTTAAGGATTTGCGAGGCATATGGGATACCAGCAGCTCGAATTTCTAATCTAAAAGATTTAGACGGCGCCATTAAGATTGCAATGGAAACATCAGGGCCCTACGTTTTGGATGTCATTACACCTCCGGAACAGTTAATTATCCCAACTGTATCTTCCAGGGTAAATGCAGATGGCTCAATGAGCTCCAGACCCCTTGAAGATATGGCTCCATTTTTAAATAGACAAGAGTACCTAAGTAATATAGTTGTAGATGAGTGGGTCGAATAATGGAAACTGTTAGTGTACATAAATACTGAAAATCATATAAAAAAGAGATTGCATCTAATAAATCCCGGGGATCAGTTGACGGTGGATGCTGTTAGAGTAATTCCTAATAACCGTGTGCATGCATCAGATCCTCTGCGTGTAGTACAAACAACTGTTGAAGGTATCAACAATGCCCTAGATGCTGCAAGTCAACTGAATAATTTAATTCGGTTTGTTAATGTGAGCTCGGGATTGGTCGGCCGTACAACCAATCGTCAAGGCCCTTTGTCGGAGGGTGATACTTTTCCAATCCCATCGGGTCAACTTCATTTGGCTTATGTGGATGCAAAATGCGCATCAGAAAGCATTGCGACTATATATTGCAATCAATTTCGGCTACCGTTAACTACTGTTCGCCCCTTTACGTTTTCAGGGCCATATCAACAGCTGGATGCTCCTTGGGCAATTAATACTTTTATAAATGATGCAATAAGATCAGATGTAATTCGTATTCATGGTGATGGGGGTGTTATTAGGAGTTATATGTACGGAAGCGATGCCGCACTGCGATTATTGATGCTACTTGTAAGCGGCAGAGATGGAGGTATTTATAACTTAGGCGGCGCTACGCCAATCACTCATTTTGAGCTTGCAAAATTAATATCCAAGATTTCTTCTTTAAAGCCAAGGATTGAGATTAATAATGACTCCCAATGCCTTGTTAAGCATGACTGTTTGTATCCGGACCTTGAAAATATCAATAATGTGCTTGGTCTTAATAAGGCTCACTCAACTGAGCATGCGATAGAGCGATCTTTTAAATGGTTTGGAAAATAACAAAATAAATATTATGAATGAAACATACAAAAAAAATATAGCAGAAACTTTCAAAAGATTAAAAGATATAGATGATTACGAAATTTTAATTAATAACTGTATTCGCATTAATTCTTGCAAAGGATTTTTGGTCCCCGTATGCAATCTTTATGAAAGGGATGATGCTTTATTGTTAAAGCTTGCGGATTGGAGAAGGAATGCGATTACATTTCATAATAAATTTAATGTAACCCATGAAAGCACAAAGCTTTGGTTAAGAAATTTATTGCTAGATATTCCAGATAGAATATTATTTTTGGTTCTCGATGAGTTTGGAACCTCAATTGGCCATATGGGTTTTACAAATGCGCTTAATGATGAGGGTTTGATTGAGTTTGATAATGTTATTAGAGGAATTCCCTCCACTAATCCTGGTATTATGAGCTCAGCAATCCTAACATTATTAAATTGGGCATCTGAGTCATTCGAGTCAAAAAAATTCTATATCCGAACCCTAGAAAGCAATACTCATGCGATTAGTTTCTACAAAAAGCTTGGCTTTGTCTTTGAGGGGTGGCAGCCATTGCGGCGAGTAGAGAAAGGTAATGAATTTAACCACTTTCCGATTGAGGAAGGTGATAAAAATCCCCCAGATCAATATTTTATCTGTATGAAAATTTCACCTGACGCTATTAAAGGCCAATAATTATGAATTTAAGAGTAAGTAATCTAGTTGCTGATATAGCTCAGTCAGAAATTCGAAGTATGTCACTTGAGTGCGACAGGCTTGGAGGCATAAATATGTCCCAGGGTATATGTGATTTGGAGTTACCTCTACCTGTGCTGGAAGGTGCACATCAAGCCCTAAACGAAGGCATCAATCACTATACCCGCTATGATGGCCTAGAAAGATTGCGAAGGTCAATTGCAGAGAAAATGCTTACTTTTAATCAAATAAAAGCAGACGCTGAAAAAAATATTATTGTCACTAGTGGGGCTACGGGAGCGTTATATTCAACTTGTTTGGCGCTGCTGAATCGAGGTGATGAGGTTATTGTATTTCAACCTTATTACGGCTATCACATAAGTACTTTTAAAGCCGCAGGTATTGTACCTATATACGCAACACTTACACCGCCTGATTGGTCGATAGATTTTGATCAGCTAGAAAGCATTGTTACGCCAAGAACTAGGAGTATATTAATTTGTACTCCCTCCAACCCTACTGGCAAGGTATTTAGTAAGTCAGAATTAGATAGGCTGGCATTGTTCGCCATTAAACATGACTTATTTGTCTTCACGGATGAAATTTATGAATATTTTGTTTATGACAAACATAAGCACATAAGCCCGGGATCAATTGATGCTATAGCCGATCGCACTATTACTATTTCAGGTTATTCAAAAACATTCAGCATTACTGGTTGGAGAATAGGTTATGTAATATGCCATGAAAAGTGGGCGCAAATGATTGGTTATGTGAGTGACTTAATTTATGTTTGTGCGCCAGCACCTCTGCAAATTGGTGTTGCACAAGGAATTGAAAGATTACCTAAGGAATTTTATGAGGGGTTATGTGGCATCTATAATTTCAAGCGACAAAAAATTTGTTCAACCCTATCTAAAGTAGGTTTAAATCCTTATGTGCCTCAAGGTGCATATTACGTCCTCGCCAATGTTGAGAGAATACCAGGGAAAAGTAGCAAAGAAAAAGCTATGCATATATTAGAAAAGGTTGGGATTGCAACTGTCCCTGGGGATGCTTTTTATGCAAGCAATGATGGCGGTAATCTTGTGAGATTCTGCTTTGCAAAATCTGATGAAATATTGGATGAGGCATGTACTCAACTCATGAAATTGTAATTTTAATTTTTAAAAACAGGATAAATTGTGAAAAAAATCAGCTTTGCGGGACCCTCGATTACACAAAAAGAAATTGATTATGTTAAAGATGCAACAGTAAATGGATTCTATGAGTCATATGATTTTCATACGAAAAAACTTGAAAAAACTGTTGCTGAATATTTAGGTGTTAAATATACAATTGCTACACATTGCTGTACGTTAGCGCTTCACTTGGCGGCCGTGACTCTTGATTTAGGGCCAGAGGATGAGGTCATAGTAACGGATTTTAGTTGGGTAGCCACATCCTATGCGATTGCATACACAGGGGCAAAATGCGTATTTGTCGATATTGATCCAGACACATGGTGCATTGATCCAGGATCTATAGAGAGAGCGATTACACCCAAAACAAAAGCAATCATGCTCGTTCATGCCTTTGGGCATCCTGCACAAATGGATCAAATTATGAACATTGCAAAGAAATATAACTTGCGGGTAATAGAGGATGCGGCACCAGCAATGGGCGCTGAATTTAATGGGCAAAAAGTAGG
>TBL_comb47_HYPODRAFT_10008342_pt1 | contig 10618 bp, 13 predicted proteins | sample TroBogypolimnion_40_FD_10682 | JGI IMG/M metagenome (IMG submission 10682)
AGAACCGGTTGAGAAAAGACCTAGGATATTTTCATCATTTTTAGCGGCCAACATTAGTACGTCTCGTAAGTCTTTAACGTCTTGACTCATAGATTTATTTTTTAATAACCAAATACATATTGCTCAACAAGATTACCTAAATATCCTTTTCTGCTACTACTCTGTTCCTCGAATTTCTGTTTCGCAACTTTAATACTATTAGAATCCATTACATCACGAAGATGCTTATCCATGAATAATAAGGCATCATTAAAAACTTCTTCTTTTGTGTTATAAACTTTAGACATCGGTCCTCACAAAATTAACTTTAATAATAGAATTATAGCAAAAAATAATTAATGAAGACAGGCCTCGGATTCGAACTAATAATCTCCTTTATTTACGACTGTTTTAGCTAGCTTGACTACAACAAAAAAAATCAGCCTAAACTGAGTTCTTTTGTTTTTTGGCCTGTTTTAAACGATTTACGTCATCCAGACACACCCAAAAATTACTGGCTCTGCGGATTATATATTTTCTGAATTATACAATATATTCCCTACCATAAAAATTAGCTCGGACAAATTAAAAACCCTGAAACTGTTTTAATGTTTCAGGGTTTAGTTAAGAAAGTCTTTGCAAGAAGTTATATGGCTATGAAATTAATATATTCGCCATTTTTCATGATTTTACCTTTTCGATTATCATAATCAAGCTCCTTGGCATCACCATCCAAAATTTCAATTATTCCAAGATCGGAAAAATTTGGTTGACTCAAATACAAATTTGGAACTTGTTCTTTTAATTCTTTACATTTCTCTTCTATTAATCTAATAATTCTTTGATTAATAACGTTAAGCGAATGCTCCACGCCATCGGTACGCCAGCAACTGTCATGATATGACTTTAACTCAAAAATATCTTCATTAAAATTAATAAATGGAGATTCTGATTCAAGTAAAAGTACTTTAGTATAGTTACCAGGACGATAAAAGATAAAATGGATAAAAAGACTTTGATTAATTTCATCAGAACAATCATTTCCGTTTCGATAGGCATGAGGAAAATGAAGGTAACTTGCCTGAATGCGAATGTGCAATAGCTTATTACTTGTACCCCTCAATAACATTGTTTCTACAATCTTAGAAACAACATTTGATAATTTTATATTCATAATTCTTTTTTTGAAGTTTGTAAATTAGATTAATTGCTAAATCTGCCTATTTTTAGACAAACTTGGTAATTAATCCAACATAAACTTATTTTTTAATGAACCTTTAACTATCAGAAAAGCATATCATAGATATGCTTTTTTGTCAATAGAGCTCCCCCAGTGGGACGAATTTGTTGCCATCAGATGGGAGGAATTACTCGACGTTCCCGAGCTGGCTTTAAAAGAAATGCAACAGCTCCTGGCCTTGGCCGACTAGTTATTTGCCCCGGGTTGCCGCCTGTTTGCCCCTGGGGCGAGAGTTAGGAGAGGAATGAGCGTTTGGACAATCGTGATCAATGTAACATGAAAAAATCCACTTATTTGCTTTTTTTGTGAGAACGTTTCCTAAACTCCTCTGTAACAAAATCCAAACAACTATCTTCGAGTAAGTCATCGTTAAATTCGATGGCAGTCTCGACAAATTCGGCCGACAATTTTGGTGTTGAATGAAATTGATCCCATGCCTCCAGTCTATTTTTAACGACATCAAAAATTATTGGCAAAATTCCTTTATCATCTGTAAAGACTTTATTCGGCCGTAATGCGGTGCCATCATAACAATCCACATATATGCTCGCAAGCTTTAGCTCATTAAGAGGCAATTCTGACGGAATTTGTTTCTTATAGAAAGCTTCCCATCGCTTAGGATCAGCAATCTTCATCGGAATATACTTACCATATTCTTTTGCTGCATTTTGCTTGTAGCTATGTGAGTTGAGAGTATTCCAAAAACCGTCCCACGCAGTTTTATCATTAGGCTTAAAAAATAAAGCATTCAAAGCTATTGGCATCTTCGCCAGCTCCTCTAAAGCTAAAACGCAAAGAGTGAATGCTCGTGCGTATTTGTCATTTTGTCTTAGCAACGTTGCCTCATCTAAAAGGTCTTTAGCGTTGCAATAACTAAAATGCATCAAGGTGGCAACCTGTTCCTTGTTCAAAGATTTTTTCTGTTTTAACGACGACTTGCTTAAAAAATTTTGTAGATGGTCAGCTAAATTTTGTGGCATTCTGGTATAATTTAATTCTTTTTATTTTAATAATATTCAAGCAACTTAAACAGCTTGATCCATAATTTGATGTTCACCTCCGCTCATAATGCACTCAAACTTACCAGAGTCATGATTAAAAATTATTGATTTTGGCAATACGCCTTTTTCAAAAGTAGTTTTATTATCGGCCATTTTATCTCCATTTAAAATTTTTGGCTTAATAGATTGATATAAAAATTTAATAAGTTTTTCTCTTTCTTGGCCAGCAACACTTGTATCATCTCCGACTTTTAAACCGATCATATCTAAATAAACTCTTAAAACGGCCGGAAAGTAACCTTGCTCATTAGACGAAAACTTACCATTTATTTTCTCCCAAATTAAATCGATTAAAGCCTTTTGAATTTTATCGACATCGCCGCCAAATTGACTCGTAACCCCAATTATTTCCATAGTCGCAGTAATACCTATTAGTCTTATTTGTCCTTCAAATTCTTCTCTAGCTATTGCCAGTATTTCTATAAAATTATACAAACACTCAGCATAAGCATAATTTACACTTGTTACATAATCTTTATATTTTATCGCATCTTTTTCATCGCCAGAGATCTGATAATTTTTTAATGCTTCTATATAACCCCAAATATAAGTATGACCCAAGAAAAACTCTATTTTCTGTAAACGAGAAAACGCTTCTTTCGCTTTATCTTTTTGGTGAGTAGCATAAGCCAATGATTGGGCATAATCTTTAATCTGTCTGAATGTTCGACAAATTTCTTGCCCCATATCATATGGACAATTATTTTTCCAAAAACCATTTAAAGCATATTCTAAAGCTTTAAAATAAACAGTTAGATATTCATCGTTTAATTGATTATAAGAACCAAATTGATATGCCCCACTTAAGACTCTAAAATGTGTAATAAAATAGGGGTCAGAAAAAATTATTTCAAAAACATTTGCTGCCAACGAAATGCCACGATAATCAAGTTGACTATAAAAATAAGAATTTTTCTCGCGAAATAACGCTTCAAAGATTTTTTCTAGTCCAAAGCGAGTATGCTCGAGACTTATTTCATTTTTTTTAAATTCTGAGAGTAGGTGAAGCAAGAAATCCAAACGTCCAGTCACAATATATTTTGCTACTTTCTCATCGCTTAAAATAACACTCGTTACGGCCTCAGCATAACTCGCATAAATTTCCTCTTCGTTTAAGGGAGATTTATCCTTATTAAATCTCTTTATCCACCCAACACCCTTTAACGCTTTAGCAATGTCATCTATATTAGCTCCAATAATATTAATACAAGCTTCTATGCTGTCATTTTTGGGACGCGTAATTTCTCCTAATAATATCTGATAGAATTTCTTTGCTCTATTTTTATTAAATAGTCTTTTTTTTCTTCTACCAAGTATAAATAGACTTACAGGTGATCCGATAAAAAACAAAAAGCCTAACAATTCATAAAAAATTGGGTAGTTTAATGGTCTTGAAAATGTATTTGGTGGTAATTGTCTTATAAAAGCAGAAAAACCAATAGCCACCAGACCAGCAATTCCAAAATACCAAAATAAATTACGTTGCCATGTTTCTCTGATTTTTAAAACTATTTCCCAAGATTCTTTTCTCAGTTGAAATACCGCGAATATTAATCCGAAACCTGCAACCGCATCTCCAAGTGAAAATAAAATTGGCGCATTGCTAGGATCATAAGTGCAAGCACTCCCAAAATAACCAAATAAACAATTTGATAGGTGTATTGTTGGTTCAACATATGATCCAATTGTTAACATATTTCATTAAAATTTTAATTCCTCCCACTCGCCCCAATCGCCATGCTCGCATTTCTCCCAGTTATCCTTCTATGAAAAAATTTTGTTAATTCTTGCTTTGTCGCCCAAGCGTCAAAAAATACCTGCGCAAAACTGTCAGCATCTCTAAAAGGATTTCTGCCCTTATACTTTATCTTCTCGACATTATTCTGGTGCGCAACTTGATTTCTTAAATCAGATAATGGTTTTATACTAGCTATATCATATGGCCAATTTTTAAGAATCGGCCATAAAATTTTATACATTTGTCCGAAACTTAAATCTTCCACCATCTTTTCTAAATCGGAAAAAACCTTTTTATCTTCGACTTCTTTCCCGGTTTCAAAAACAATTTGCTTAAAAAAATGATAAAATGTTTGCCTAAACAGAATTTCTATACCTGCGTGAATATCAAAAATTACCGACCTGACAAAATGATCATCATCCGTTAAATCAGATGTCCATTCTTTGATTTTTTTATACGCTTGCTCGGGCGTGGTGAAACCGACTAGATCTAAATATTGATTTTCCTTTTTCATAACTTTACACTTTTAACATATTATCGATTACCCTTCGCTCGATTATGGGTCTTGCACAGCATCTGACAATTCTTGGCTGAAGTCGCGCCACCCTTACTCCAAGCTGTCACATGGTCAGCATCCATGTCATTCAAACTCCAGATTTTTTCTTTATTGGCATCATGCCCGATAGCACAAAGCGGACAATTTGATTCTTTTTTCTTTTCAGCTTTAATTGTCTGTTCTTTGTATGCTGATTTTTTAGTTGCCTCATCAAAAACTCGGACTTCAAGCAATTTTGTATCGACAGAGCCGCCTAGAATAAACTCAAAAATGCCCTTTCGATTTTTTACATATGGATCAGCGTAGAGTTTTTGTACTGCGGTTGATACTTTCTTTGGGTCATAAGATTTCTTGTGGTATTGTTCATACAGTCGCCCCCACTCAAGTCCACACATCTCGCTTTCTACATCGGTAAAGATGTTAGAAATCCAATCAATCACACTGTTAAAATATTTTTTTAACTCATTGATATTTTTGTCATTACGATGGCTACTCATGTAATCATCAATATTTCCTTTACTTACCCAGTCCAGCGCTCTTTCAAAAAATGCCTGTCGATCTGCACTTCCTTTAATGTATGCACTCCATTTTTGAATGTTGGCATTTTGGCTGTTGCTGAACTCCTCTTTACCTAAAGTAACAAACGTACCAGAATAAATCGCATTTAATAATTCTTGAGGTACGAGCGGAACCCCAGCAATATTTATCGTTTTAAACCACTCCTTAATCTGGCTTTCCGTACCCTCGCATTCATAAATAAGTAGTTTAGTTTCCAGTATCATATCTTTTTTATCCTTTGCTAAGCCACTAAAATATTGCATTCCGTTTTCATCTTTGATGGCAAATTTGTCAGTTACAAAACGTCCAACACTGGTGATGCGCTGTTGCCCATCTAAAACTTCCAAATTTTTATCACTTACTTTGTTAAAGTAAATCAATCCTATCGGGTATCCCTTGAGGACTGATTCAATAACGGCCATTTCTCTTTTCCCGCCGTCAGAAGCATAAATATAATTGCGTTGGTATTCTGGCTGAATCGTCAACTTACCGGCCAAGCCAAATAAACCCTTACCTTCGAGTTCGTTATAAACAAAACCCTCGCAAACATCTTTGATGGTTATATTGATTTTTAGAGTAGTTTTCATATTATTTTTTTACTTTTTTATTTTTAATTAAAATGCGTGCATATGGATCATTATAACCAGTGATTCTTAATTGGGGCGGTTTCGGCAACCCTTTCTCTACTATCATAAAAAAGTGAGGATTGATATCAATAATTTCAAACTGTTCAGGATTATATTTGTCAAGAAATGTAATCGGCACGCCCATTATACCTTTATAATCACTTGGTATTGCATCGGTAAAAGGTACTTCTATTGCGTCATAATTATCGTATTTGTCATATGACTTTTTGCCTTTAATTTCTTTATGCTTACTAAATTTTAAATTTTCCGCCATTGTCATAAGTGGCAATGGTTGATGGCGACGTCCGTGATCAAGATTAGTAAGCCACAAGCAATTATTAGTGGCGACAATTCTATTTCCATTTTCATCTATTCGAGCCTCTGATCCATACAAGTCATAGGATTCAGGAACAATAAATCCGGAAATCCACCTGCCCATTCCATTACCAAGCCATATTTCATTATTTTTAATTTTTTTAAATATTTCTTTATAAGTTAGGCAATTAATGTTCCCGATAATCAAAAACTTTTTATTAGAATCAAAAAGTTGTTTAACATATTCACGAAACAAACTGAAAGGCGGATTCGTTACGACGATATCGGATTGTTTAAGCAGGCTTATACATTCATCGCTACGAAAATCGCCGTCGCCTGCGAGTGGTGTCCATTCATTGTGTTTGTTTGCTTTTAATTGTTTGGCAACGTCTTTTAAATTAAATTCGCCATCTTCGTCTATGTCGTGCACTTCGTTAATAATAAATTTATTGGCGGTTACCTTAGGACGACCTTTCGATTTTGGGAGGGTTTTGTCATCACCAAACAATTGTAGCTGAGTGTTGGCTACGGGCGAAGGTTTATAGCTTGTGGTGATAAGTTGTTTTAATCCAAGCTTGTTAAAGTTGAGCACGAAATAACGAAAGAAGTTACTTTCAAAGGGATCGTCGCAGTTACAATATACTACCTTATTGCGAAAAGTATTAGAATCATAATCCAGATACTTTTCAATTTCTTTCTGAATATCACTGTATTGAGTATAGAATTCGTCGTTCTTTGCTCGTCTTGCGTTTTTAAGATTTTTGATTGATGATTTTCTAGCCATAAATTTATTTTAAAACTTCTTCATAATCTTTTTTATCACCACTAATCCGAACATAATCTTCGCAACCATCAACCGAAATCAATCCGCATTTGCAGGGTGTCATCTTTTTCTTGGTATCGCTAAAAATCTCATCGCCGCATTTCCGGCATTTAATGTAAGTTGCTTTTTTAGTTTTGTTAGCGATTTCTTGTGGCATATTATTTTAATTACCTCTCGCCATTTAATATTCTCTCGAACGCTTCAAGATTACCCGCAGCATCATTAACCGGATTGTGATCATGCACCGTAACTCTTAATTTTTTCCATGAGCTGGCATTAGTAAAATTTCCGACAAGTCCGGCATAAAAATCGCCAATCCGCCTGGCAGAATGACCAAAAGGATTCCGGCCGAGAAACAGATGGAAATAATAATTAATGAACTGCCAATCATAAGCCGGATTATCGCTAACAAACAACGGTCTAAATCCTTTTTCAGTTACTGATAAAATCCATTTATCGAAATTATCAAATGTTTCTTTTGTCGCTCCTATCCCATGGAATGTTTGTCTTGAGGGATAAGCGACTGCGCCAAATTCAAACGACACCGAATCGTTCAATGTCGGCGCAGGACCATGCCCTTCGCAATCTACGAATATTAAATTTTTAATGACGGTTTCCTCTGACATAATATAAACCTTATTAAATTTCTCATTTTCAGCTTAGCCGGCAAATGGCATATGCTAATTTTTGCCTAATTTAAAGGATAAATCAACCAAATCTTTTACCATTTTCAATGCCACTTGCAAATGCGGCATCTATCTTCTTGGGAATTTCTACCCCTATTTTTTTATAATAAACCGAACCCTTAAAACCGCTGTCGATTTTCTGCAATAATCCTTTATCTGCCCAGGTTTTAAAATAACGAGACATCTTTATCGTATCGGTTATTCCTGTGATATCTCGAGCTTGTTTGTTATTTATTCTGTAATTATTATCCAAAAATTTGCTAACCGTATCCCAATATTCTACTCTTTGCAAATTTAACAACACCAAAAGAACAGAATTAGGTCTTAATGTTGGCGGAACATATAAAGGCTCATAAAGATTTTGTTCTTTCATGACCTTGTACATGCGATCAACGCCCTCACCGATATCAAGATTCGGCGCTGACTGAAAACGGTTAAGTGTCCTTAAAATAATCGGATTACGGGCAAATCTTTCTGATCTTATATTAGAAATTGTAATATGGCCAGGATATGTACCAGGGCTTTCAATCTCAACCCTGTCGTCAAAAAATCTTACTTGTATATCATCTTGAATAAAATAATTTCTATGAATTACCGCATTAGTTATCGCTTCTTGAAAAGCCCACTCTGGAACCATAAAAGTAGGGTTAAAAGAAGCTCCGGATAATTTAGGTGGAGATTTTTTAACAATTTCTTCTCTAAAATAGGCCACTGCTTTTTCAATTTGTTTTAATAAAGGCCCCTCGATTGTAAAAGGTCTCGAGACAAAATTTGGCTTGCCAGAAAAAGATGGATTTGTGCCATAATAATGAGAAACTTTTACTCCGCATTTATTCTTTAATAAAACTGATGGATTTTTACCAAACAAAAGAACGCCGGCTTTAGTTAATTCATACTTGCCAGACTGTTGCACGGCCAAACCATTATCTTTTAAAAATTGCCAATCGTCCACCCCTTCGCTTGACGTATCTTTTTTATATTGATTGAATAGTTCATTTTCTAAATCACTTAACACATCTAATCCCGATTTTTCATTTTCAAATTTAATTGAACCTTTTTCGTATTTTAGACGCATGATTTCCGTTGATCCAATTTTTGCATTTTGTCTTCCTTTGCGCACAAAAGTATCGCCCCGTTTTAAAGAATGAACATCATCTCCTTTTTTTATATTTATCACCAACAGTTTATCCGCTTGACCTTTTGTATTTTTAATATCAATTTCAAATTTACTCCAAAGCATTAATGGCGGCTCGATCTCCTTGTCTATAAGCTTTAAAAAATCGGAAACATTATCAGGATTTTCACTTATTCCAATTAATCTTTTATCTCCTTGCGCTTTGCCAGGATCCTCCAAACCGATAACAATAAAACCTCCTTCTGTATTCGAAAAAGCAACAACTGTCTCTAAAAGTTTAGCTGGTTCAATAGCGGCTCTCTTGCATTCAAAAGAATGCCACTCCTGCATCTCTAAAAATATTTTAATTATTTCTTTATCATTCATATGATTTACTTTTTATTTTTAGCAATTAATTTAACATTGCTGGTATCTTCGAGAAATCCTTGTAAATCTTGCTCGGTAATTCTCCAACTCCCAATCTTCGATGCTTTTAATTTGCCGGACTCGATGTAACGGTTTACAGATCGGCTACTAACTCTTAAAATCTTGGCTGTCTCTTCAATGGTAAAAAGTTTATCAATCTTTGTGTTCATAAAAATTTATCACTAATGTATTTATCACTTACATTTTACCTCTTATCAAATTCATTGTCAAAAATGGCTAATTTTGTCATAATGGTTATATAATCAGTTATAATCTAACTATATACGATTATATATGATTTGTATCCAAAATTTAGTGAATGGGTGGCAAAAAATGGGTCTGATTCACTAAATTTTTATCGGATTTGCCAAATTAGCATAAAAGGTAAAATCAATATTTTACTATATCAGCCAATTGATATAGTAAATGGCATTTCTATATCACCCTGCTGATATAGAACCCTCCAATAATAAATCAGCGTTTCAAAACTATGACAATTGTGTCTTGTTTCTGAAATGCGAGCTGGAGGTCACTTTAAAGCTAACATCCAGTTTAAATCTGCTAAAAACCGTTGGGAGTTAATAACTAGTCTTGTCAGACTTTTTAAAAACGTTTATACTGAAATCAACAATTTAATTAGCTTCATATACCTGAGCGCCTGCTCAGCGTCCTGAACGGAAATACCGGAGGGGCGGTACAACATTTTTGTTGTGCTGCCCCTCTTTTTGTTTTCTGGAAAAAAATTACTATGAATATCATCAAGCAACAATCGCAAAGTTATTATCAAACCGCCGACCTGGCCATGGCCGCCGCGGTTTCTTTGTTTTTGCCGATTGAGGATATTGATAAATCCAATCGTCGCCGCGCCTTTTTCCTATTCCAAAAATCCGAAGAATTAGACCGGCTCTTGGCGGCTTTTTGGAACCGGACATTAAAGGTCGAACCGCGCGCCTACTTTGATCAGCTAAAAGCGCTTAAAACGCGCCTGTACGAGCTGGACTGAACCCTATGCTGAGCAAAGAAACTCTACAAGAATTGTCCGATATCCTCAGCGAAGACTTCAAGCGAACTTATACGCCGACCGAAGTGTTTGAAATTGCTCACGGTCTGGTCGCCATGTTTGATAAGCTCATGGAATGCAATTTTAAAGATAACAATAACTATGAAAATGAACGGCTGCATAAAATTATTCCGCAAAGAAATTGAGACAGAGAAAAAACTGACGGATGCCGAATTCAGGCTCTACCTGCTTTTTCGCCGTTTGGCTGATTGGGATCCGAGACATAAAGATAAATTCGGAACGGTCTGCATCCCGATTAGAGAATTGCGCGCCAATTACCTGCCGGAGAAAAGTTGGTCAACAGGCAAGGTCAGCGAAACCATTAACAGCCTGGTCGCCAAGGGCTTTTTAGCTAAGCTTCCCGGCTACCGCCTACGTGTGGATAAGTTCTGGTTTTATCAAGGACGCGTTCAGCTGGTCGAACAAGCTTTTCGGT
>TBL_comb47_HYPODRAFT_10008343_pt1 | contig 10617 bp, 10 predicted proteins | sample TroBogypolimnion_40_FD_10682 | JGI IMG/M metagenome (IMG submission 10682)
TGGGCGTCGCGTCAACAGCCGGGGCCGAAGGCGCAGGCGTGGAGGTGGCGGGCGTGCTTTCCGCTTTTGTCGGGATTTTCAATTTTTTGCCCGCCACAATTTTTTGCGTAGTCAGGTTGTTGGCGGCCTTGAGGGCGCCGACAGAAATGCCATGTGCTTTGGCAATCTTGGTCAGGTTGTCACCGGGCTTGATGGTGTAGAGCGAGGAACCGGCATCGGTATTGGCGGCTGTCGGTGCAGCGGTGGCCGCAGCGTCAGCGCCGCTGACGGTGGGTGTTTTGCCGCCGGCGGGGATGGTGATTTTTTGTCCGATTTTCAATTTCGTGGGCACCACGGTCGGATTGGCTGCTTGCAATGCCTTGCTCGACACCCCGTTTTTCTTTGCGATCTTGGCGAGCGAATCGCCTTTGACGACGACGTACTCGGAGCCGTTCACTTCCGGGGTCACGGGCGGCGTGGTTACTTGCGGCGGAGCGACCGGCGGCGTCGGGATGGTTTGAGCCACGTTGGTGGCCGGCGCCGGAATGGTCACGGGCGGATTGGTGACGGTGGCGGTGGGAGTATTGGTGTCCACCGGAATGGCGTTGGTGTCAACGGCGATCGGCGGGTTCAAATCGAGATCGGGTTTTTTGCGTTCGCAACCTTGGATGAGCATGGCGACGAGGCCGGTGACGCTGACGGCGAGCACGCAGCCGACGGCGATTTTGAGGCGCGAGCGGCGGAGGCTTTGCTGCTCCAGCAAGGAGCCTTGGGGGAGAAACGGGTTTGGATTATTCATAATGTTGGCGCGCAGGGCGTCCTTTCTTCGAGGTGCGGTTTTGGTTTTGATTTTGGCGCCGAGAAATTTTCCCTCGAAAAATTCCGCAGCGTGTTAAATTGACTTCGTGTTGGTGGCCGGGCGTGGATGGAACCTGGAAAAAACTGCCGGCAGAAAGATGAATTGGTGAACTACTCTTGCTGACCGGCACGCGCCCTGCCGTTCTGGCAAAAATTGTAAGCCAGCGCCGGTCATGCGCGCAAGCAACAAAGCGTGATTTTTCAGGGTTCGTCGGGCGGTTCATGGGTGGTGGTTCACCGGAGTTTCAACGTGGCCAACGCGACCACCGCGCACAGCACGCACAGGATGTAAAAGCGCATCACCACTTGCGATTCGTGCCAGCCTTTTTTCTCAAAATGATGATGCAGCGGCGCCATCAAAAAAATCCGCTGGCCCGTGCCGGTCCGCAGCCGTGTGAATTTGAACCAGCCTTTTTGCAAGATCACTGACACTGCTTCCGCCACAAACACACCGCCCGCGATCACCAGCACAAACGGCTGATGAATCAGGACCGCCACGATGCCGAACGCGCCGCCGAGCGAGAGCGAACCCGTGTCGCCCATGAACACCAGGGCCGGATGACAATTAAACCACAAAAATCCCAAACCCGCGCCGATCAGCGCCGAGCAAAAAACCGTCAGTTCACCCGCGCCCGGAACGAACGGAATTTGTAAGTAGGTGGCGGCCTTCCAGTTACCCGCGAGATAAGTGAAAAATAAAAAAACAAACCCGGTAATCAGCGTGCAACCGATGGCCAAGCCGTCGAGGCCATCGGTCAAATTCACCGCATTCGAGCTACCGACAATAGCGAGCATAATGATCAAAATGCCAATCACCGCCCCGACGTGGTACGGATATTTGCAGAACGGAAACGTCATATCTGAAACCAGATTGTTGTGCCAGATGTGCTTGTTCGCTAGCAGGTGCAACTCACTGGTTGCCGGCAGGTGATACAAGTAAATGCCGACGAACGCCGCCAATACAAATTGCGTAATTAACTTCACCCGCGGTGGCGTGCCGCCGCCGCTTTGTTGCAAAATTTTTGCGTAGTCGTCGTAAAACCCCAGCCCCGCCAGCACCAAAACCGACAGCATCGTCAGTTCCACCTGGGCATTCCACTGCGCCCACAGCATCGTCGAAAAAACCAGCGCCATCACAATCAGCAGCCCGCCCATCGTCGGCGTGCCTTTTTTCTTTCCGCGCAGTGCGGCGAGTCCGGCTTCCTCGGCTTTGTCGGCGTATTCCTGACCGAATTTTTGCAGCTTCAGCCAGTGGATAATTTTCGGTCCCAGCCACCAACTCAAAGCCAACGACGTCACCGCCGCACCGGCGCAGCGCACGGTGATATATTTGAACAGGCGCAAAAATGCCAGCCGCGATTCCCATTCGCTGCCGTGCGCCCAATCCAAAACTTGCTGGCTTAAATAATAAATCATTTCAGCCTTTCCAGAGCTTCAACGTTTCCGCCATGCGCTCGAGTCGCACGCCGCGCGAAGCTTTCAGCAAGACGACATCGCCCGCGCGCAGAAAATTTTTCGCGGCCCGCGCGGCGCCTTCGACTTCGCCAAATTCAAAAATGCGCGTCAGGCCGGCCGCGCGCGCCGCTGCCGCCGTGACCGCCGCCATTTTGCCGACCGCGACGAGTTGGCCAACTTGCAATTCCGCCGCGCGTTTGCCCACTTCCGCGTGCGCCGCCGCGCTGTGTTCGCCGAGCTCGTTCATGTCGCCGAGCACCGCCACGCGCCGGCCTTGCAACGGCAGCCCGCAGAGTGTTTCCAGCGCTGCGATGGTGGAATCGGCGTTGGCATTGTAGCAATCATCGAGCACGCGCACGCCGCCGGCTTCCCAAAAGTTCAGGCGCATTTTGGCAGGCAGACATTCGGCCAGACCGCGCTGGATTTCTGCGCGGTTCAACCCGAGTTCTGCACTGACCGCTGCCGCCAGCAGGGCGTTCACCGCCTGGTGCCGGCCCAATAAATTCACGCGGTATTCGCCGCTCAATTCCGTTTTGGGCGCGGCGACCTGAAAGGTGACGCCATTTTTATCCAGCCGCACTTTGCTGGCGCGCCAGTCGTTTTTTTCACCGAAGCCAACGCGGATAATTTTTGCCTGCGTGCGGGCCGCGATTTTTTCCGACCACTCGTTATCGCCGTTCAGAAATAATTTCCCGTCCGCCGGCAGCAGTTCCGCCAGCGCGCCTTCCTCCTGCGCCACGCCGGCGACCGTGCCGAAAAATTCCAGATGCTCGCGGCCGATGTTGGTGATGACGCCGAATTGCGGCGCAATCAATTTCACCAACGGCGCCAATTCGCCGGGGTGGTTCGTGCCGGCTTCAAGCACGGCCGCCTGATGCGCTGTTTCCAGACGCAGCAGCGTGGTGGGCACGCCGATGTCGTTGTTAAAACTAGCCTCGCTCCAGAGCGCGGAAAACTTCTGGCGCAACACGGACGCGAGCAATTCTTTCGTCGTCGTTTTGCCATTCGAGCCGCCGACGACGATGATGGGCAGTTGAAATTGTTGCCGGTAAGCCGCCGCGATTTGTCCGTAGGCTTGCCGCACATCAGCCACCGCCAGCACGCTCACGGTGGCGGGAATTTTGGAGGCGAAGTCGGCCAGCCGATTATTTTCCACGACCACCCCCGCCACGCCTTTTGCGGCGACCTCCGGGAGAAAATGATGACCGTCAAACGTGTCGCCTTTGATGGCGAAAAACAAATCGCCCGCCTTCGCCGTCCGCGAATCGGTGCTCACGGCTTGAAAGCTGGCGGTCGCCGGCCCTTGGCGGATGGTTCCGGCGCAAGCGGCGGCGGCAAATGTCAACGTGCGGGTTTCCACAATTTTTTTATTTCAGCAAAAAGGTCGCGGTGACCACGGCGGTGATGGTTTTTTGGCGCGACGAGGTGTCGTTCATGCCTTCGCCGCTGGTGTCGTTGCTGTGCAGCGGGGTGATTTGAAAAATGCCCATGTCGGCGTCGTGCAACTGTGCGATGCCACTGCCGCCGTTGGCGGCGATTTGCTCGGCGCGGGCGCGGGCGTTTTTGGTGGCCTCGGCCAACATTTCAATTTTAGTTTCGCCAACGCTGGTATAGATGAATTGCGGCGCCTCGGTGGTGAAGAGCAAGCCTTGTTCAACGAGCGGCGTGGAATCAAGATGTTCCAGCCGCGTGACGTCGGTGGATTCAACGTGGACGGTTTGGCTTAGCCGGTAGCCGGTGGTGCGCTGCTGAGTCCAGCCTTCAGGACTTTTTTGGGTCGCGCGGACTTCTTCAATGTTGATGGCGGCAAATGAATAATTGGTGATGCCGTTGTCGCCGAGAAATGTTTCCACAACCTTCCGGTTCGACTGCACCAGATGTTGCGCTTCGAGGAGTGTTTCCGCTTCCACCACAAAACCGCCGCGCCAGACGGCGAGGTCGGAATCAATATTTTTCCGGGCGGAGCCTTTGACGGTGATGAGATGGGAATTCTTGATTTTCACCCAGGCACTCGTGCCGAGCATCGCGGAAAAAACTAAACCGGCGGCCAGAAAAAGGCCGGCGATCATGCCAAAAAACTGGGGGCGGGAATCGTTCATGGGCGGAGTGATTTATGGGCGTGATTGTTATTGTCGGCGAGCGCCGGGGTGTTCGTCATCAAGTTTGGGTCCGGCGGAATATTGAGATAACTTGCGCAACGTTCGGCGATGTCCTTGAACACCGGTCCGCACACTTTGCCACCGTAATAACCTTCTTTCGGCTCGTCCATCACGATGGAAATACACAACTGCGGATTGTCCGCCGGGAAGAAGCCGATGAAAGATGAGACATATTTTCCAGAAACATAAGCGCCATTTTCGGCTTTCTGCGCCGTCCCGGTTTTGCCGGCGACCACATAATTTTTCAGCGCCGCGCCGGGCGCAGTGCCATCCTTGGTCACAACGGTTTTCAACGCTTCCACCATTTCCCGGCAGGTATTGGTGCTGATGACTTCCCGGACCGGCACTGGTGCGTAGCGCTGCCGCACGGAGCCGTCGCGTTCCTGCAGGCGGCTGATAATCATCGGCCGCATCAACCAGCCATCGTTCGCAATGGCAGCCATTGCGTAAAGCATTTGCAGCCGCGTGACGGCGATGCCGTGGCCCATCGGAATCTGTGCGATGGAAACCTTGGACCAGTCTTTCACCGGATACAAAATGCCACGCGCCTCGCCCGGCAGCAAAATTCCGGTGCGCTGGCCGAAACCAAAATTACGTGCAAACTCATACAAATCGGTGTCGCCCAGTTTGATGCCAATTTTGGCCGCGCCAATGTTCGACGATTTCATGATGATTTCTTTCGTCGAGAGCAGCCCGTACGATTCGTGGTCATGCAGCGTCCGGCCGGCAAAGGCGAAGTGCCCGTGTTCGCAATCAAATTGATCAGTGAGGCGCACTAAGTTTTTTTCCAACGCCGCCGAGACCGGGACAATTTTAAAGGTGGACCCCGGCTCAATCACGTCGGCGATGACGCGGTTACGCGTGTTGGTGGTGATGGTGCTGGGCTGGTTCGGATCAAAGTTCGGATACGAAGCCAACGCCAGAATTTCGCCGGTGCGCGGACGCATGACGATGCCGGTGATGCTCTTCGGGGTGTGCTTTTGCAACGCCTCAGCCAGCGCGGTCTCCACGATGTGCTGCACCGCCGAATCCAAGGTCAACACGATGTTCAAACCGTCCCGCGCATGGACATCTTCGTCCCGCAGGGAAACTAATTCATGCTGCGCGCGGTCCGTTTCCGTCACTCGCCAGCCGGCCACGCCGCTCAACGGTTTTTGCATGATGGCTTCCACGCCTTCGACGCCGACGATCTGGGTCGTGATTCGATTGTCCACTTTCTTTTCTTCCACCGCCGGAAAACCGATCACCTGCGCGGCGAGCGCGCCGTTGGGGTAAATTCGCTTTTGATCGGACTCGGCAAAAATGGCGTGCTCCCGCAAGTTGCGGAGAAATTTTCGGTCCGTGTCTGATAGTTTTTTTTCGTTGAGGCCGAAGGAAAGATTCGTCATGGCCACCGTGATGCGCTGCCAGGTTTCCTCGGGAATGTTTTTGGCGAGCCGGACATAATGTAGGCCGTTTGTAACGAGGTTACCCTGCGGTGTGCGGACGACGCGGGGCGTGAGTCGTTGCGCCAATTCGATGGCGCTTACGTTCAGCAACGGCGCCAATGTCTGTGCGACGATGGGCTGAAAACTGCCGATCAAGGTCGGGTCCGCGCTGATGGTTTTCATCGCCACGCTGGTGGCGAGGACGTTGCCATTCACGTCCAGGATATCGCCCCGGCGAGGCGTCTGCCAATATTCATGCTGCGTCAGATGTTCGGCCTTGGCACTCAATTCGTCGTGCTGGACGACTTGTAAATCCACCAGCCGGTAGCCCAGCCCGGTAAATGCGGCGACTAGTAAGAAGAGCAACAGCAGCGCGCGGCGCATTTGAGATTTGTTGGTCATATGAAAGCGGCCAGCCGCCCGTGGCGATCGGTTCCTCAACCAACGGCGTCACGAGCGGCGGCCAAATTGTTACCTCACGGCGTCAGATCGGCCGGCGGCCGCTGCGCAAATTGGCGCGGGCTTTGTTTCTCGGTCGCCATCGGCGATTCTGTCAGGTACACCACCTGATACGGTGTCGTCGGTGCGAGGCCGAGGTTCAATTCTTTCGCCCGCCGCTCCAGCATCAGCGGCAAATGCAGGATGGCAATCTGGCGGGCGAGACTGTCATTGTCGCGCTTGAGTTGATCCAGTCGTTTCTCACGGTCCACTTGTAATTTGCCCAGCCGGTCAATCTGGCTCTTTTGCCAGACGTATCCAATGGCCGCACTGCCGATAACCGCGCACAGCAAAACCACTTTCAGAGCCAATCCTAATTGGACGGACCCCGTCTGGTTTTTTCGATTCTTGGCCATTTTTTACTACGCATCCTCAATTCATGAGGATGCAATAAATTAAATTTTTTGCAGCACTCGCAACTGCGCGCTGCGCGCGCGCGGATTTTCCTGCAACTCAACTGCGCCCGGCAAAATTGCCTTGCGCGAAACCCATTTCAGTTCCGGCACGCGCGGCGTCCGCAACTCCGGCACATCCACCTCGCCCGTGAACGAATAATCGCGCGTCTTTTCGCGGCCGAACTCTTTCACCACGCGGTCTTCGAGCGAGTGAAAGGTAATCACCGCCAGCCGTCCGCCGGGCTTCAAAATTTTCACCGCGCCTTCGAGGCCGCGTTTCAGCGAGCCGATCTCGTCGTTCACCGCGATGCGCAGCGCCTGAAACACTTTCGTCGCCGGATGCGCCTTTTTACCGTGCCTCGGCGCCAGCCGCTCGATCAAATCCGCCAACTGTTTTGTCGTCTCAAATTTCTGCAGCGCGCGGTCGTGAACAATCGCCTTCGCAAACCGGCGCGAATCGCGTTCGTCGCCGTATTTCCAAAAAATATTCGCCAGCGTTTCGGCGTCTTCGCCATTCACCCAATCGGCCGCCGTTTGCTTTTGCCTGTGATCCATCCGCATATCCAGCGGACCGTCCTGCATAAAACTAAAGCCGCGTTCTGCGACATCCAATTGCGGCGAACTCACGCCCAAATCCAGCAGCACGCCATCGCAACTTTTTTCCGCAATCCAGTCCGCCAGTTCCGCAAAATTTCCGCGCCGGATTTCAAACCGTCCGGCAAATTGTTCGTTCAACCGCGCGGTGGCGGTTTCAATCGCGACGCCATCGCGATCGCACCCAGACAGCCATCCAGTCGGCGAACTCGCGGCCAAAATGCTCGCCGCGTGACCAGCTCCACCGAGCGTCCCGTCGGCGTAACGGCCGCCCGGGTGCGGTTGCAGGGCGGTCAGCACCTCCGCCGCCATCACCGGTTTGTGGATGAATGTGGACACTGCGCATGGTCAGGCGGATTTCACCAGCCGCTCGTTGGAAAATTCCCACTGGCCGCGCCCGGCGGGCAGCACGGTCGGCTCAGGCGTGGCGATGGTGCGCGATTTCACGGGCACCACTTCGATGTCGGCCTCGGTCAAATCGTTTTGCACGACTTTGACCGCTTCGAGCGACAACTCGGGTTGAATGGCGATGGGCGCATTGGCCGTCGGCGCCGGCGGACGAAACGGATTCAACCGGCTCGTCCAATTCGTCGCGCGCGTGGCGCGGGCGCCGGTGGTGGAAGTTTTTTTGTCGGCCGGCGCGCTGGCATCGGGCTTGGGAATGAAAGGGTTTTTCTGCTCGTTAAATTTGGGCAGATAGACATGTTTGTTCTGGCGGTAGGCAGCCTGTGTGCAGCCGCTAAAAAAACTTTTTCCCGCGCCGAGTAATTTTCCAAGGTTCATAGTCACTCCATGAGTTCAAAGGCCTTGGTCGCGAGCACCGCGTCCGTCGCCTCTACATTGTTGTAACGAGCTGGATTCCAGATTTCAAAACGGTCGAGGCAGCCCACAAACAGCGCCTCGTCTTTGATTTCAGCCGCGCTGGCCATTTCCTCCGGCAGACAAATGCGGCCGGATTTGTCGAGCGCCACCTGCACGGATTTGCTGCCGATGAAGCGCTTCAATACGCTTTTATTCGGATCGCTGTTGGGCAGCACGTCAATGCTCGCCTTCAACTTGGCCATTTCCTCCGGCGGCAACACGCGCAGGCAGACCCCTGCCGCATGTTTGGGCCAGAGAATCACCGTTAACTCGGTTCCTTCCGCTTCCGGCCGCCATTTGGCTGGAATCGAGACGCGCCGCTTCTCATCAACCCCGTGCCGATAGGACGAGTTGTAGTAATTGGGCGTGATGTTTTTCGCGTCGCTCATGTTATTCACCGTTATTCCAATAACGGCCAAAATCACCCACAGCGACCCCTTTTATCCCATTTTATCCCACTTGTGTCAACGAAAAACGGGTTGCGAAACCGTTAATTATTCAAAAGTTATTCACAATTTGCCAACAACTGTGAATTGTCAGGCCCAGCCGAGTTCGGCTACCCTGCCGCCGTGCGAACCGCTGACTTCCATTTCGATCTGCCTCCCGAGCTTATTGCGCAGCAACCCGCTTCCCGGCGCGATGGCTCGCGCCTCCAGATTCTGGACCGGCGCACCGGCGAAATCCAGCACCGAATTTTTCCTGATTTGGCGGAAGTTTTCCGCCCGGGTGACGTCCTGGTGCTGAATAACTCCCGGGTCATTCCCGCCCGGCTGCAGGGCAGCAATAAAATAACCGGCGGAAAATTTGAAATCCTGTTGCTCGAAGAAAATGCGCCCAACGATTGGTGGGCGATGTTGCGACCGGGAAAACGTGCTCCCATTGGAACCCAAATTCAATTGCAAGAAAAAAATGGCGCGGCCACGAAGTTTTTAGCCACCGTCGCGGAAGTCAACGCCGAAGGCCATCGGCGATTGCAATTTTCCGGCCCGGAAAATATTTTTTCCGCGCTGGAAAACCTCGGCGTGTTGCCCCTGCCACCGTACATCGCACGTCCCAGCGAAACGGCGGCGGATCGCGAGCGTTATCAAACCGTTTTCGCGCAGCCCGCTGGCTCGGTGGCCGCACCGACCGCCGGCTTGCATTTCACGCCGGAAATGTTGGCCGCCATCCGGGCGCGCGGCGTCGAGATTTGTTTTGTCACGCTGCATGTCGGAGCGGGAACTTTTTTGCCGGTGAAAACGGAAACGGTTGCCGAACACACAATGCACCACGAGCGTTTGGTTGTTGGCGAAGCGACGGCGCGCGCGGTAAATACAGCGAAAGAATCCGGCCGCCGCGTGTTCGCCGTGGGCACCACGGCCTTGCGCACACTCGAATCCGTTGCGCGGCTGCACGGCGGAAAACTCAATGTTTATGCGGGTAAAACGGACATCTTTATTTTTCCGCCGGCGACATTTCACATCGTGGACGCGCTGCTGACCAACTTTCATCTGTCCGAATCCACGCTGCTAATGCTCGTCAGCGCCTTCGCTGCGCCGGGCGAAAAAACGCTCGGTCGCGAATTGATTTTGCGCGCCTACGCGGAAGCCATCCGCGAACGCTATCGCTTCTTCAGCTACGGGGACGCGATGCTGATTCTGTGAACTCGAAAATCAAAACTCAAAATTCAAAACGGCCTTTTGTCTTCGTCAACATGGCGATGACTGCCGACGGAAAAATTGCGACGGCGAACCGCGCGGTGCATTCGTTCGGCAGCCCCGAAGATTTGACGCATCTTTATGAATTGCGCGCCACGGCGGACGCGGTGATGTGCGGCGCGCGCACGGTAGAAATTTCACAGAGTGTTTTGGATACCGGCGGGAAAAAATTTGAACAACAGCGGCGGCGGCGCGGGCTGGCGGAAAGCAATTTGCGCATCATAGTAAGCGGCAGCGGTTCCATTGATTTGGGCGCGAAGATTTTTCAAAATAGAAGTTCGCCGCTCATTGTTCTAACCACCCGTCGCGCGCCGGCCGAAAAACTGGCGCGACTGCGCGAGGTCGCGGCGGCGGTGAAAATCTGCGGCGCCCGGGAAATTAATTTTCCGGCGGCGTTGCGCTGGCTGCGCGTGGAGTGGAACGTGCGTCGGCTGTTATGCGAAGGCGGCGGCGAGTTGAATGCGGCCTTGTTCCGCGCGGGGTTGGTGGATGAAATTCATGTGACGATCTGCCCAAAAATCTTTGGCGGTCGCTTGGCACCAACGCTGGCGGAGGGTGAGGGGTTGGCCCGGCTGGCACTGGCCAATGCGTTTGCGCTGCGCCGGATTCGGCGGGTGAAGGGCGAGTTATTCACCATGTTTTCGCGGGTGAAATAAGGGCTTTTTGGGCCACGCGTGGAAATAACAACGAAAAA
>TBL_comb47_HYPODRAFT_10008344_pt1 | contig 10616 bp, 7 predicted proteins | sample TroBogypolimnion_40_FD_10682 | JGI IMG/M metagenome (IMG submission 10682)
TACACGTGTAGGTGGCGAAAAAGATATTACTGTTGATGTTCGCGTAATTGCTGCTACCAACAAGAATCTTAAAGAAGAAATTGCAAGGAATAACTTCCGTGAAGACCTGTATCATCGTTTGAGTGTTATCGTTATTAATGTCCCCACCCTAAACGAAAGAGCTGACGACATTCCTTTGCTTGTTGATTATTTTATTACTGATATCTGTCAGAACCAGGGCCGACCTGCTTTACAGATTACCGAAGATGCTTTATCTGAGCTAAAGAAGATTGAATGGACCGGTAATATCCGCGAACTCCGCAACGTAATGGAACGTCTAACTATTCTTTGCGACAATGTTATCGAAGGCAAAGACGTTATTAAATACGCCCAACCTCTTAAGATGTAGATGATAAGAATGCCTAAAATGCCTAAAGTTTAAAGTGCCTAAAGTTGAAGAAAACAATGATACTTTTGGCTATCATGAGGATATTAAACCTAAGCTTGTTCATACGGGCTTAGGTTTTTCTTTTATATGAGTTTAAGATGTCATTACTACTTCGACTTTCTATAGATCACTCTTCAATCATATGTATCGTTTTTTATCATTCTTATAACTTCAAGTACTTTAAGTATTTCAAGTACTTGAAGTACTTAATACGTAAAACACTTAATTTATTATTAAGTAATATTTGTATAATCAAATAAGATTAGATACTTTTGTTGCGTGAAAACAATCACGAACAAAATAATTAATCTGATATGAAAATTAGAACATTACTAAGATTTATTCCCGTCACATTACTACTGATGTGTCTGTCGACGGTTACATTTGCACAGCTTAGTCCAAGCAATCTACTTGATGGCAGGATACTTAACGAGCAGCAATACAATAAAGCCATTCATATTATGGCGATGTTACTTATTGGTTTTGGGTTCCTTATGGTGTTTGTAAGGAAGTACGGACGTTCGGCACTTACTGCAACTTTTTTGTTAGTAAGTACATCTCTTCCTATTTATTATTTAATTAAGAGCAAAGGTATTACAGGAGTAGTAGAAACACAAATACAGATGCTTATACTTGCTGAATTTGCTGCGGCCAGTTTGTTAATAACTGCCGGAGCGGTGTTAGGAAGGTTAAAGATGCCTCAGTATATACTGTTGGGCATACTGTTTGTCCCTTTTTACATGTTCAATGAGTGGGTTGTGTTAGGTGGAGGCCTTGGGCTTATCCCTGTAGGAGCGGTTGTAGACACCGGAGGTTCAATTGTTATCCATGCTTTTGGAGCTATCTTTGGTTTAGGTGTTGCACTTACGATGACTACCAAACAGGAGTTCGAAAAGACTATCGAAACCGATGCTACCAGCGATCGTTATTCAATGTTGGGGAGTATGATATTGTGGGTGTTCTGGCCTAGTTTCTGCGCTGCATTAGTAACTCCCGAGCAGATGCCTCACACTGTTATTAATGTTATATTTGCTTTATGTGGCTCAACACTTGCAACCTATATCAGTTCGGTAGGTTTGCGTAAAAAGATGAGTATTGCCGACATTGCCAATGCTGCTTTAGCCGGAGGTGTTGCAATTGGCTCTACCTGTGCTGTTGCCAGTCATACTATGGCTGTTGTTATCGGTATTATGGCAGGAGGTTTATCGACTTTAGGTTTTGCGGTTATCCAATCCTATCAACAGAAATGGATGAAACTTATTGATACCTGCGGTGTAACTAATCTTCATGGAATCCCCGGTTTGTTTGGTGGTTTGGTAGCGGTGCCTATTGTTCATGGTATTAATATGCCGGGGCACATGGCAGGCATTGGTTTTACTATTGTTGTTGCGTTTGCTACGGGTATGATCACCGGAAAGGTATTGCCATTGCTGGGACGAAAGACGGAAGCTTACGACGACATAGATGAGTTTATTGAAGCTGCCGAAGAGTAGGCCATTAGGCTATTAGCTGTTTAGACATTTAGGTTTATATATAGCATCCTTATTGGATGAATAGTCTTTAAATAAGATAATAAAAGCCTTCATTATTAATGTAATGAAGGCTTTTATTATGTCATTACGGGAGTATTATCCTTTGAATCTCCTGTTGTTTATGTCTTTCCAGACTGGCATTATGTTAAAACGACTGTTGCTGTAAGATATTCCGGTTAGCTGTTCCAAACCGCTTACCGGATATATAGATTCCGTAGAGACGTTGCATGCAACGTCTAATTTGGTTCGTTTGACAATGAAGACGTTGCATGCAACATCTCTACTTAAGGTACATAAGCCGAAATAGGATCCGACCACTCTGATTGTCCGCCTTCTACTGCATAGCAAGAGCGAGTCCATACTTTTTTTCCTGATATTAGTCCCGTCCAGGTAAATTTACCGGGGTTACTCATTCTCTGAGGTAAAAAACCAAGCTCTGTTGGTGGATCATAACACACCTGATGAGAAACTCCACTACATCTTGCGTGTGGATTGTAATAAATATCAATAGCTCCTACATAAGTAGAACTTTTTGCTGAATGTTTAGCTCTTACACCGTGTACTACGGGTATTGAACATTCAAAACCACTTTCGATAACTGCTGTTTTATCACCTGCTGCTACCGAGTTTACAAAATTGACAAGCAACTTTAAGGTAGCTCTTGCCTTTATTAAAAAATCGTGATAAGCAGCTATTGCAAGCTCATCACCACTTCTGGAAGCTAATTTTTTTGCTCTTCCTTCTTCTGCCAATGCTACAATAGCAGCTGCTGCTACCGGAGAATGGGTGTAGCGAAGGCTTATGGTAAACCCTCTTCCAACATCTTCTAATGTGCTGATAACACCTTCGTCTGTTGTTTTTGACGAATTAAATTTTGCTTTGAAGTAACTCATGGTTTTCGAAATTAAATTATTATTAATCGATTAATGTTATGATTATAATTGTTTTTAAATATTTTTGCTTGTCATTACTAATGCTTTATTATAGATATATAGGGGCAATGAAATTAATGTCCATGCGGAAGTATTGCACCCTAAACATCTATTAGCAATAGCAATATATAAATTTATAAATGCGTTTGGTGTAAATTTCTTTCTTAAATTCTCGCTACTTTTAGCTTTATTATTTGATAAAAACACTTCTGTTACATCCGCTATGCCGAGCGTTGCATTCGTATAACCGAGCGTCGCATCCGCTATGCCGAGCGTTACATCCGTAATGCCGAGCGTTACACTTGGATGAGCTGTTGCTACAGATGTATATACGGGAGTACCATCTGTATGAGCATCTGTTACAATCGTATAAGCGGATGTTACGGACGTATAAGCGGATGTAACGGATGCATGAGCAAGCGTTACATTTGTGTTTTTTACAGCTGTAAAAGGATTAGTTGGCTGATATATAGCGTTGTGTAAATCTGACTTAGGATTTGTGCAAGCACCACAGGTTTTTGAACCCTCGGCCGTTGTGGAAATATTCCTCGATATTGTGCATATTGACATTATATATTTTACACTATTTTTATAAGATGTAGGCGAATTACACTTAAAAATAATGACCTCACAAAAGTACAGATAAATTTGATGTGTATGCAAATTTAGTTATTAACAAAATTTAAGAAATTTAACAGCGAAGTGTAGTGCTTACATAGTTGCCCTGTTGATAAAATTATTATTAATCTAATTAAACAAATTTATTTTAATTATTAAACACTCATTTACCGTTAACTTGCCAATTGTTACCGTTAACTTATTTATTTTAATTATTATTGTTATTTATTTGCATTCAGCATCAAAATGTAGTATCTTTACACTTTTATTTTCAATCTATAAACAATTTATAAATATCACTATGAAAAAGATTTACGTTTTAATTTTTGCAGCAATTTTTACAATAAGCATTGCAAAAGCTCAATGGCAACAAACAAGTCTTGACAGTATAAATATTTATACTCTTGCTGCCAATGGTAATAATATTTATGCAGGCTCTGATAGCGGAAATATTTATGTTTCAACTAATAGTGGTACAAGCTGGACTTTAGTAAATTCAGGTCTTCCAAAATCATACGTTTTTTCATTAGCAATAAGTGGTAATTATATGTTTGCCGGAACTGCTGATAGTGGAGTTTATTTATCTACTAATAATGGTTTAAACTGGACTGCTGTTAATAATGGTTTACCGTATACTTTTATTAATACATTAGCAATAGTTGATACAACTATTTATGCAGGGGTTGGGGATACAGGAGTTTATTATAAATCTATAAATAATAATTCAAATTGGATTGGCACAAGTTAAAATGATTCTTGGATTATTTCATTAAACGGCAATGGGTCAAATATATTTGCTGGGAATGTCAATGGTAATGTATATAAATCATTTGATAGTGGGTTGAGTTGGATAAATACATATAATGGTCTCTTTTTTCAAGGCCCTAATCAGATAAGTTCATTCGTTATAATTGGTACAAATGTTTTTGCAGGAACCGAAGGAAGTGGAGTGTTTAAGTCTAATATTTATGATACGAATTGGGTTGCTGTTGATTCAGGGATTGTTGAGACAATGATTCATTCATTAGCTGTTGATGGAACAAATATTATTGCTGGTACTTTCAATGGTTATATTTATTATACAATGAATAATGGAGCAAGCTGGTCGTTAGAAAATGTTGGACTTCCAGCTACTGATGTGATTTCTTTGTTAGTAAATGGAGGTAATGTTTATGCAGGTACAGGAGGTTATGGTGTTTGGAAACGCTCCATTTCAGAGTTAGGTATAAAAGAAAACACACTAAAGAATAATAACATTTCCATTTACCCCAACCCCACAAAAGATAATTTAACAATAGAAACCACCTCAACCAAAGAACAAAAACTAGAGATACTTAACCTTATCGGGCAAACCGTATATACTTCTGTAATAACAAAAAAAGCAGTCGTAAAGACAGGAGCATTTGCGAGTGGAGTATATTTTATTAAGCTATCAACAGACAAAGAAACTGTAGTTAAGAAGTTTGTAAAGGAATAAGAAAAGAATTATGAATTATAAATTATGAATTATGAATGAATTAAACAATAAATAATTGACAATATGAAAAAGATTTACGTTTTTATTTTAGCAACAATTTTCACAATAAGCATTGCAAAAGCTCAATGGCAACAAACAAATGGGCCTTGGGGAGGACGAATAGAATCTATAGTAATGCCTGGGAACAATATTTTTGTAGGAACTTATGGGCAAGGTGTATTTCTATCTAATAATAATGGAACAAATTGGACAGCAAAAAATACTGGTTTAACAAACCTTAATGTTACATCATTAGCGATGAATGATAGTAATATAATTGTTGGAACAAATGGTGGTGGTATCTTTATGTCTTCTAATAATGGGAATAGTTGGAGCTCTAAGAATACAGGTTTAACAAATCACAATATAAATGTAATAACTATTAACGAAAATATAATCTATGCCTGTTCAAATGATAGTGGTACTTTTGTATCAACTAACAATGGGAATAGTTGGACGAATATAAATATTTATATCCATTCATTAGCAAAGAAAGGAGACACTCTGTTTGCAGGAGGTAATGGAATGAATATATCTATTGACAATGGTAGTAGTTGGCATGCTGTAAATACGGGACTTCCAACAAATACTCACGTAACATCATTACTTTTATTTAGCGACAGTATTTTTGCAGGTACTGATGATGGTATGTTTTTGTCAACAACTAATGGGACTATTTGGTCGGCGGTAAATACAGGTATGACAGATTATACACAAGTAAATTCATTAGTTGTAAATGGAAGTGATATTTTTGCTGGAACATATGGTTATGGTATATATAAGTCGTCTGATAATGGAAATAATTGGGTTGCACTGAATAATTGTCTATCAAATAATGTTATTCTATCTTTAACGATAATAGATAATACTCTTTATGCAGGAACTGATGGCGACGGTGTATTTATATCTACCGATAATGGAAACTCTTGGATTTCCAAGGATTCGGGTATTTATTCAACTACCGATTATTTAACTATTGCAACAAATGATAGTATTATTTTTATTGGGAGTAATGGTGATCATGGAATGATTTCATCTATAGATTATGGAAATAGTTGGTCAGCTGCTGATACGAGCTTAAAGACTACCGTTATTTCTTCATTAGCAACAAGTGGTAATGCTATATTTGCTGGAACAGAAGATAATAGGGGAAGTATGTATTTGTCAACAAATAATGGGAACAGCTGGACTGAAGTAAATAATGGTTTAACAACCTGTCAAATTATAGATGCAATTGCAATAAGCGGTAATAATATATATGCAGGATCATGGAATTATGGAGTATTTTTATCTACAAACAATGGGAGTAGTTGGACTGCGGTGAATAATGGCTTAACTAATGAGACTGTAAATGCATTAGCCGTAAACGGCAATAATATTTTTGCGGGCACTCAATGTAATGGAATAACATCAAAAGGTGGAGTATATTTATCAACAGATAATGGAAGTAATTGGAATAGTGTGAATACAGGTTTAGCTGACAGTAGTTGTATAAACACATTAGCTATAAGTGGAAACAGTATTTTTGCAGGGACAAAATATGGAGGTATATATATGTCATCAAACAATGGAAACAGTTGGACTAAAACAGACCCAGGATTAACAAATAATAGTGTCTATAGTTTGGTGATATGTGGTAATTACATTTTTGCAGGAACAAATGGAGGTGGAGTTTACTTAACTAAAGACAATGGAACTAGTTGGACGGTTGCAAATAATGGATTAACTACAAATGCAGGTGTTATGTCATTGGCAGTGTTTGATCAATATCTTTTTGCAGCAACAGCAGGTGGAGGTATTTGGAAACTTTCATTAGTTGATTCTGCAATACAATATACTGTTTTAACATCTGCAAATACTATTTTGGGTGGAACAGTTTCGGGTGGTGGAGTTTTTACATATGATTCATTATGTGTAATAAAAGCAATAGCAGATAGCGGTTATGTTTTTATAAACTGGACAGAGAATGGAAACATAATAAGTAATGATACAAGTTATACTTTTAATGTTAAAGCTAATAGGAATTTGGTTGCAAATTTTTCATTACCTCTAGGTATTATAAATAATAATTCAATAAATGAAACTATTAATATTTATCCCAATCCTGTTAAAGACAATCTTACAATAGAAACAAACTCCAACTCTACAAAAGAGCAAAAACTAGAGATACTTAACCTTATCGGGCAAACCGTATATACATCAGTAATAACAAAGAAAGCAGTCGTAAAGACAGGAGTATTTGCGAGTGGAGTATATTTTATTAAGCTATCAACAGATAAAGAAACAATAGTTAAGAAGTTTGTAAAAGAATAGAAAAAGAATTATGAATTAGGAATTATGAATTATGAATGAATTAAAAAATAAATAATCATCACTATGAAAAAGATTTACGTATTAATTATTGTACTCTTATTAATGAATATTGCAAAGGCACAATGGGTACTAACAAGCCTAGATAGTAGTTATATACGTGCATTAGCCATTAAAGGTGACACAATTTTTGCAGGAATTAATGGAGGAGGCGTATTTTTATCTACTAATAATGGTACGAGTTGGACTGCTGTGAATAATGGGTTAACTAATTTAAATATTTATTCATTAGCAATATGCGGAACAAATATCTTTGCTGGAACTGCAGGTGGTGGAGTATTTTTATCCACTAATAATGGTACGAGCTGGACACCTTTGAATAACGGGTTGACAAATTTGTATATTTATCCATTTGCAGTAAGTGGAACAAATCTTTTTGCAGGAAGTACGAATGAAGTATTCATATCCCCAAATAATGGTGCGAACTGGTATGCTGATGGATTAACAGGTAAAGTAGTGCAAACATTAGCAGTAGTCGATTCAAATCTTTTTGCAGGTACTTGGGGAAGTGGAGTGTTTTTATCCACTAATAACGGCACTAGTTGGACTGCTGTGAATACTGGTTTAACTAATACACAAGTCGGCGCATTTGCTACTAGTGGCAACAATATTTTTGTAGGAACTAATGGAGGAGGTGTATTTTTATCTACTAATAATGGTATGAGTTGGACTGCTAAGAATAATGGGTTAACAGATTTGTATATTTATTCACTCGCAATAAGCGGCAGCAATATTTTTATAGGAACTAATGGAAGTGGAATGTTTTTATCCACCAATAATGGTGACAATTGGACTGCTGTGAATAATGGGTTAACAGATATGTTTATGTTTTCGTTAGCAATAAGCGAAACAAATATCTATGCAGGAGGAGTGATAAGTGGAGTATGGAGAAGATCAATTTCAGATATCTTAGGGATAACAGAAAACAATTTAATTAACATTTCTATTTACCCCAACCCTACATCTGACAATCTAACAATAGAAACCACCTCAGCCAAAGAACAAAAACTAGAGATATTTAACCTTATCGGGCAAACCGTATATACTTCTGCAATAACAAAAAAAGCAGTCGTAAAGACAGGTGCATTTGCGAGTGGAGTATATTTTATTAAGCTCTCAACAGACAAAGAGACTGTGGTTAAGAAATTTGTAAAAGAATAGCGCTTCGACTCCGCTCAGCGACCGTTCTCGGTCACCGAGCGGTGTTATGCGATCACCGAGCGGAGTCGAGGTGAGAAATTAAAAACAAGAGTAACAAAATTTATTAAACAATAAATAATCATCACTATGAAAAAGATTTACGTATTAATTTTAGCAACAGTATTTATCATTAATGTATTAAATGTTAAAACTGCAAACGCACAAGTATTAAATGAAGGTTTTGAAGGCACTGCCTTTCCTCCAATTGGTTGGACAAAGACCATTACAAATCCTACTCCAACTTACCAATGGAAGCAATCAACAACCATTGGATATTCAAGTACTAAGTCGGCAATGGTTGAATATGATCCTAATTTTGCATCACAAAATGAATGGCTTATTTCACCAACATTAAACCTAACATCTTTAACAAATGCTTCACTAAACTTTAGGTGGAGAATGTCATACTATTGGGGTGTAAACCCATATAATAATTATGATTTTAAAGTCAACGTAAGTACAGATGGTGGGGCTACATGGGCAATAATATGGACTGAAGACAGTGTAGGTGTATTTGCTTCCAATATCTTTAATCAAACAATTATTAGTTTAACTGCTTATGCAAATTCTACAAATTTTAAAGTTGCTTTCCAATATAAAGGTTCTGATGGAGCTGCTTTATATTTAGACAATGTTGTCATAGAAAATCTACCTAATAATCGTATTGAATTTAATGAAATAGAGGAAGGTTTTGCTGCTTTAACACCATGTGCTTATAGTGGTTATACTCAAATACCTTCCGGACAAACTTATACTGTTGATTTTTTGGCAGATATTATTAATACAGGTGCATTAGCTCAAACTAATGTAAAACTAATAAGTAGAGAATTAACTACAGGAGTTTCAAAATTTTGTCCTGCCTCAATACTTTATATGTATCCATTTGAGCATGATACTCTGGAGATTGATAGTATTAATACGATAGGTGGATCGGTTGGTACCTATAAATACACTTTAGATGCTGTAAGCGATTCAATACCATCAAACTTATATAAAGACACTATAATAGTAACAGTAAATAATAATATAAATGGCATGTACTCGAGAGATAATAATTACTATGATGGCTCATATTTATGGAATGGGATGGCAATAGCAAGTGTTAATGCTTTTCAAATGGCAAACTTAGTTGAAGTATCAACTGCTACTCCTATTTTTGCAAAATCAATCAGTGTTGTTTTAGCTAATGGAACATCTTTAAATGCACCAATAAAAGCAATTTTGTACAGAGGCTGGGGACAAACAAAAACTGTAATTGCAGAATCGGATTATCATTTTGTGATGTCAAATGAAATAGCAACATCAATAGGTAGCAATCCACCTTCAATAGAAATGTTATTTACAGATTACTCTGCATCAGCTTTAGAAAAAGATTCAGCATACTTCGTGACTTTACAAGCATTTGGAGGTGCTGATACAGTTAAAGTGGCAGTAGGCACCAATAAAACTCCACAACCGGATTATACTATATATATATATGATATTGATAATACCTGGTATTATTTTCCTAAGGGAACAGCGCCTCCAATGATAAGATTAAATACAACATCGGTTTCTACATTACCTTATCCTGCAGGTACTATTACAGGCTTAACTACAGTATGTCAGGGGCAGGCAAATGTTACATATACAGTTCCTCCAATAACAAATGCTTCAACTTATCTCTGGACTCTTCCCAATGGAGCAACAGGAACAAGTACAACAAATAGCATAACTGTAAGCTATGGTACAGCAGCAACTTCAGGTTTAATATATGTAAAAGGATATAATTCATCAGGCTATGGAGCTTCATCTGTTTTAAGTATTACTGTAAATGCATTACTTACAACTCCGGGTACAATTTCGGGTAATACTAATGTAATTCCGGGTCAGCAAAATGTTATTTATACCGTGCCTTCTGTAGCAAATGCAATTTCTTATGTATGGTCATTGCCTAATGGTGCAAGCGGAACAAGTACAACAAATAATATAACTGTTAATTATAGTACTTCAGCAGTTACGGGATATATAACAGTTTATGC
>TBL_comb47_HYPODRAFT_10008345_pt1 | contig 10612 bp, 15 predicted proteins | sample TroBogypolimnion_40_FD_10682 | JGI IMG/M metagenome (IMG submission 10682)
TGAGCCGGTGAAGGCCAGCGTGACCACGACCGGAATATCGACAGAACCGATATTTACCCAGTTGGCGTATGAGCCAGTGGTGGCCAGTGAAGCCCGACCTGCAGAAGTCACAGTGGTCGTGGTGACAAACTTATTTGCCGTGGTCCCATCACCCACCGTAATGGTGGCTGCTGGAGTGGTGCCTCCGGTGAAGGTGAAGGCCGTGGTGGTGTCGAGTTCGATACCGAGAATCTGAGAACCTGCCGGAATCCAACCGATCGTGGTCGTACCCGCAGTAGTGGCCGGGGCCACAACGGCGTTCTGAGAAAGACTGACGACGCCGCAGTTAGCGACAGTACCAGCGGTAGTACCGGTGGTGTCCTTTACGGTACCCGTACGAATCGGGCCAAGCCATGTGGAAAAACCCATGATAACCTCGTGCACATGCGCCTGTCGTCTTGTGCGAGTACCGCTAGGGCGGTCGAGCAGGCAGTTAGAAAATCCCTAGATTTGAGCCTTTGTAGCTTACTTATTCTGCTGTGTCAACGCTTTCATTTTTGAGGCGGATTCCACCTCCAATGGCCGTGAGAATGGCAGCGACTCCGGCGCCGACTTCGAAAGGTGCTGCACCCACAAATATAGCGGCACCAACCAGACCGACACCCACAAAACCAAGAATACGTATAGCGCAGTAAGTCGTGTTGTCCCTTTCGGTGAGCGCGTCATGAATCACCCCCTTTCATAGCGAAAACTCCATCCCGCGGCTTTGCCTTTTGTCAGGGCATTGCCAGATTTTAAAGCCCTATCCACCGTGGGTGGAGTCAGTCCTAGTTCTTTACGAAGCTGAGTAATTGTAGCAAACCTATGCTCTACACCCGCGGGATCCGTAGCTATGACGGCGCGGCCCATTTTCTCCTTCGACTCCTCCGAATGATTGCGACCTTCCCAGTGACTGTAGTGACCCGCCTCGGCTGCGGCACGGATTTTGGCACGACCCTCTTCTGTGTACACCCTAGGTCCTTTTGCTACCCCGCGTTGAGCGTCTCCAATCTTTTTACGTACCTCTTCAGAAACTGTTTTACCGTAACGGTAGTGGTCTGCGCCTGCTGCTTTACCTTTACGCGTCTCTGACATCTGAGCGCGGGATTCTTCTGTATGTGCTACGCCTTGCCGAGGGTGTCCCTCTCGTTTAAGCCATGCTTTGGTTTTTTCAGCTAATTTAGCCCGGATCTCTGGGCTCGCATCCCTCATAGGGGAGTCGGCGTGGGCAGCTACGTTGTAGCAGTAGTCTTTACCGAAATGCTCGTCCAGCCATTTTTGTTCCGCTGGGTACAACTCGTCTTTAGAGCTATGCGTCTCTAGCACTTCGAATTTAAAACAGTCCTCGCCATATTTGTTCCATGCACGTTGCAAATGCACGCAGTCATGGTTCCCTAAGCGAAGAGCTTTTCTATGCGCCCAAAAGCGTTTGCGAGAGTCGACTGTGCTGCCTACGTAGTAGTGGTCGTTGACTACGTTTCGGATTTTGTAAATTACGTTCTTCATGCGCCCTCCGGGTTGGTAAAGATATTAAACCACTGAAGGAACGCTGTGTCAACATGCGGGCAAAAGAAAAGGGCCCGAAGGCCCTTTTCTCCCGATAAACCCTGATAAATCAGGAACTTCCGGGACTTCCGAATACTCCGAGGAAATCGGACCATCCAAAGCTGTAGCGCTCTCTCGCCTTGTACCTAGCGTTCCCCGTATCAAAATCAGCGTCCATTGAAGTCGCCAAGGGGGTACGGACAAAGTGCTTGAGGCCATTCGGAACGTCGGTGGTCAAGAACCAAGCATTGGTGTCAGTCAACCAGTGGTTGACAGTCCAGCCGCCCGGGATTGAACCGTTGTTCTTCAGAGCGTTGATGTCGTTGTCGGAGGTACCAACACGCAGTTCAGTTTCGAGGATGCGGGTCGCCACGAACTGCAGAGCAGACGGGATGATCAGTTTCTTCGGCTTGGCTGCGATGAGGAGCCCACGTTCGTCAGTCCACAGAGAAATCTGAATTACCGCATTTTCAAGTGAGGTTTCGTTCAGATCGGCCGCGGTAGACGGACGGTTAGAGATAGTGCCACCATAGGTGAGCGGATGGTCCGTCGCGAACAGAGCCTTACCGTCGCCACCTTTGTAGCTAGAGTTAAAGCCGTTGTTCAGGATGTTGGCACCCTTCACTTCCTTGGTGTAGGCCATGGCGCGAGCCAGTGCCTTGGTGTAACGAGCAGAGAGACTGTCGTACAGGTTATCTTCGATTGCTTCTTCGGTCAGTGAGAAGCCAAGAGCGATGGTTTCGTGGGTGTACCGCACGTTCCATGCTTCCTGAGCGTTATCGTATGCGATAGCGCTGCCTTCAGCCTTAACCGGAGCTGCGCCAAAACCTGACAGCTTCTGTTCTTCTTCAAAGGAACGCTCGGAGCTTTCGGTTTCGAAAATCTCCTTGTATTCCTCACCGTAGCGCTCGTACTCCAGACCGAACAGGGCGTTCAGACCGGGGAGGAGCTCTTTAAGTAATTGCGCGCGTGAAATAGCAGCCATTTACGTTACTCCCTTAGATGCCGGTAGTCTGGCGATAGAAATGGAAACCAGCGTTGTAGCTGACCAGAACCTGCTGGTAGGTACCATCAGACAGAGCCGTAGAACGGACAACGTCGATAATACGCAGCGGCAGGGTGTTGGTGGTTGCTGCAGACGCAAGGTTTACAGACACGATGCTGTTACCGGTGGTGGTGTTAACCAGACCAGAGCCAACATAGTAACCTGCGTTCTGACCGACGTTTGCCTGAGTGGCAGCGCCAGAAGTGTACAGGTTGCCAGAACCGTCAGTCACAGTAGCGACGAAGATTGCATCGGGATCTTCACAAACGTAAGCCCAGCCGTAGCCGTAGTTTTCGTTGTCCTGAAGAATCGTGGTGCCAGTCGGCCAGTACTGAGCCGGAGTGAAGTACTTCATACCGGTCGAAGACACGTATGAACATCCGAGGAAGATACCCACCGGAGCTGCTGCAAAACCAGTCTTTGCGCCAGATGAGGTATCAACACGAACGATCGTGCCATCAGTGGTGTAGGTGACGAAGTCGCCGTTACCGATGTTCTGAGCGTAGCCAGAAGCGATCGGGATCTGACGAATCGCGCCGCTATAGACGCGTCCACCGATCAGATTCTCAGGAATCAGACCAGTAGGACCAATGCCATTAGGATATGCCATAAGTTGCTCCTAAATTTGTTACTTACGGCCCCTAGCTATTAGGAACCGCTGCCAAAAGATACCTTGGACTTGCCTTCTCTAAAGAGCGGCATCCGAGGATCATTCTCACGAAGAAAGTTGTTGTCCACGGAGTCTGCCTGACGCTGGGTCATAGTCGCGTAGTAATCCTTACGAGCTTGGGCATTCTCTACCGTGGTTTTGCACAGGACCAGTCCACCGATCTCAATGATACCGTTGGGCTTGACTCCAAATGCTGCGTAGTCGGCCATCATCTCAGGGTGATCCTCTGCTTTACAGGGTTCCCATCCTTCTCGCCGCGCTTTCGCCATGTTAGCCGGATCAGAGTTGCCTAAGTAGGCCACTCGCTTCCAATGGAAGACATAGCCTTCCTGAGGTTCCGGTTCAGGCAGATCGTGCGCCGGCCTCCAAGAGACCTTGCGTTCTTCCTTAGCCCGGGTTTCCTGCGCTCTCGTAGGGGCGCGTACAGGTGCTTGTTCAACCATTAGTTATCTCCATTGGCTTTCATCTGCTCCCTCGCCATCCGTTCGAGGGGGATGTTAAATCGTTTTGCAAAGGCTTCCTGTGCCTTGGTTAGCGTCACCTTCTTCGTGGCAGCTGTTCTACCAACGGGAGCCACATGTGACGAGCGTCGTGGCTTTCCTAACTTTTCGGGATATAACTCACTCATTCTCCTATCGAGCGCCGCATAGTACTCGTCAGAGCTCGTGTCTATACCACGATTAACCAAACTTTTATGGACACCTAGAGCGGCAAACGTCATTTCTGGGTCGCCTTCTTCTCCGAACCATGGGTTCCGAGCGGTCCATTCTTGGACCTTTATATCAGGGACAATTTCTTCCTGCAAGGGCTCTTCATACACAGGTTCTTGAGGCTGTGTATAAGTCTGCTGCTGAAAGTCAGGAATTGGCTGTTGCTCCTGAAATTTAAAGTCTTCCTTCGGCACCGGGGGTGGGAGATTAGCCAGCTGCGACCGCTTGATCGTAATGTCCTGCATGGCCTGCTGGGCTTTGATAATCTCGTCCGTATTGCCCTCTTCGTAGGCCTTGCGGTATCCCTGCTCAGCCAGCTGCTGAGCCAGATCCAGTCGCGCATTGACCTCGTTGAAGTATTCGTTCCGGCCCCAGCTGATCGTGTCTTCATACTGCTGAGCCTTGTCGTACATGTGCTTGGCAAACTGCTCAGCAGCCTCTGCTCGACGCATCGCCTCTTCTTTCGCACGACGCTCGTCGTGAATATGGTGCGTCAGCTTGTTGATTCTTTCCTGCACGCCCTTGGACGCGTAGGCGTCCATTTCTTTGCGCTGCTGTTCAAGCTCATCATCTGAAATAGGCGGTAGCGGCTGCTTACCTTGGTCCTCTTCAGGAGTGTCGTCAACGATGTCAATCTCGAATTCTTCGTTTTCAAGTTCGTCGTTATTGATGCCCATTGTCTATCTCCTTAATAGGCTCTGTTGATACCACGAGGGTCAGATACCGTTGCCAGCACCATGTCGTCATGGATCAGAACAAATTCTTCTCCATCTACGGTAAAGCGTTGGCCTCGGTACGCACCAATAAGAATGAAGTCTCCTTTCTTGCACCAAGGGCCAGTCGGGAAACGAGATGAATCTGAATACGCCATATCACCCAGTTCAAGAACAAGACCTACGACAGATCCTGTTTCTTCCTTTCGGATGAATTCTTGCGGCTTTAGGATACCGCCTTCAGTCTTGTCCTCAATCTTGGGTTTAATGACTAGGATCTGATAGCCGACTGGATTAGGTAGACGAGAAGCTAACTCTTCCCCTTTCTCCAGTGTCTTATCAGTGTCGATATTCGTTAATGACATCGTTAACTCCACAAGCACCACCTTTATGGCTAAGTTATCTCTAGGCGTGGCGTATTCCTAGAGCTTAGATTGAAGTCTAGTCGTCGAGCTCCGACGCGATCTCCCAGTTACGCATCATGCTGTCGAGTTCATTCTTGGCGATCTTAAGTCCTCGAATCACACCGCAAACCTCGCGATATTCCTCAAAGGTCTTGGCGCCACCTTGAGAGATGGCCTTCTCGTGCATCTGAATCTGGTCGCCTATCCACGCGGACAGGCGGTCCCCATGGGACCGCTCCTCGCTCATTTCTTACTCCCCGGGAACTTGCCCGGAGCCGGAGGTGGCGGCGGATTCATCTTACGGTCAATGATCTCAGCGGCCTTGAGCTGGTGAACCGAGTCGTCCTTGGCTGCCTGCAGTCCGAACTTGGCCTCGTTGTTCATCCGTGCAATCTCAAGCTGCGCGTCGATCTTGGCCTGCTCAATCTGCATCTTGTTGTTGAGCTCTTGTTCCTTGAGCTGAAGCTCCTGCTGAGCCTGCTGGAACAGAGGATCCTGTTGCTGTTGCTGGGCTGCAGCCTGCTGCGCCTGTGCGGCATGAGCTTGACTGACTTGTGAGGCGGCCTGTGCCAGCAGGGGTCCAACTTGTTGCTCCATCTCTGGAGGAAGCTTCTCGCCCGGTGGCGGCAGGGGCATGCCCAGCTGCTGCTCGATCTGTTGCCGGTACTGGAAGCCGTAGTGCTCCATGAGGTGGGCTTGGAACGCCTGCATGACTGACTGAGCCTGAGGGTTGTTCTGCATCATCTGAGCCGTGTTCGGGTCGTTGATAAACGCCTGATGGACCGCAATGTGCGCCTCGTGGTTCTGCTCGATGAAAGCCTTGGCCGGCTTGCCCTTGATGACCTCCATGTTCTCGCTGACCGGATCCGTCGGCTTCAGTGCATCCTCAGTCTCGATGATCTTGTCAACGTCCTTGATGCCCATGACCCGAAGCATCTGCTTGTGCAGAATAGGAAGATTGTAAATCTGGGGCGCCATCTGAGACAGCTGAATTGCTGACTGGTACTGGATAATCCGCTGCGCCATGGTGGACGAATTGGGGTCCGATACCGGCACGATGTCCGTCTGTTCATAATCCGACCGCTTGGCTGCGTAGGTCGGGACGCCTGTGGTTTCTGTCGGGTAGCTGTAGTACGGCGCCGTGTATTCCTTGATGAGGTCCGCAATGAGCTTGAACTCCTGCGACATGGACACATGGTTGCGGGCCTGAATAGCCGACATGACCTTGAGCGTGCGCTCGAGAATGGCCAAGGTGGTACCCACCGGAGCCTCTCCATTCATGTCCGAAATCTTTACGTCCGCGGTAGCCGCCAGCCGGCGTCCTTCCTCGACCACTTCCTGCAACAGGGCTGCCAGAGTCTGAGAAGGCTCCTTGTACGGCAAGGGCATCAGGTTGTCCCTGAGCGTGCCCGACGCGATGTCCACGTCTCTCCACTCACCCGGCATGATCGGCGTATCGTCACCCTTGACGCGGAGACCGTTGGTCTTGAGCCCGCCCGGAAGGTTCGAAAGAGTCCCTGCATCCACCAGCTGACGCAGAATGGACGTGGAAGCCGAAGCAAAATTACCCAGAAGATGGATCAGACCGAAGCCGTAGAACCCGAACCCGGGGATGTAGGTGTAGTGGACGATATGCTGTAGCGGCTTTTTCTTTTTATCGTCCTCGGCCCAGTTGCGCCGAATGGACAGAATATCGCCTGAACTCTCCAGCATGGTGACGATGTACGGCACCGCAATGTCGTTCTCTGCCTCTCCGTAGGAGTCGTCCTCGATCACGAGGTAGGTGTGCATCTCCAGCAGCGTGTAGCGGTCATCGTTGACCGGACTCAGCCCCTCGGCTGAGTCAATACGCTTCTTGACCGGAGAGACCGACTTCGACGGCTCGCCCAGAGAGATGTCCTTGTAGAACCCCGCGACCTGCAGCTTGCGGATCTCGTTCTTGGTTTTACGCATCACATGAGTGATCCGCGGCGAGGTCATCAGATCAGACGCCCCATAGGGCACCACAATATCTTCCGCCGGAACAAACACGGACGTAGGCCGCCCGAGGCTGTCGTCGTAATAGACTTTTTTGAACGCAGACCCAAACAAAGACTCCGACCACAGCATGCGCTCGTGCTCAGGCCTGAATTCCGTCATTTTCTCCGTAAGGTGGTAGTTCATATCGTCCACCACTCTTTGAGCCGCCTCCTCGATCTCAGGCGTCGTAGCGCCCACAATTTTGGCCTTCACAGGACCCATTGCCGGGAAAGTCTCGGAAATCATCTCCGACTGGAACCGAATGGCTGCTTCCGTCAGCAGAGGGTGATACACCCCACAGGCACCGTTCCATGGTTCGGCACGATCCTCCATCTTGAGACCCAACAGGTCCAGACCGTCCTCAATGGTCTTCTCCCAGTCGCTACGCGACGCACGGTCGTTGCCATAATCCTCGATAAGGTCTGAGGAAAGAGAGGCGAGGAACGAGTCCTCCAACGTCTCTGCAAGGTTGGCGTCGAACGCCGGCTCCGTCAACTCACTGAGAATGTCCATGGCCTGCCCGATCGCATCGGCGGGGTCGGTACCCGGATCCGCCTCAATCTCGATCTCAAGGTCTGCAGCATCCAGCGGATTGGCTGAGGAAAGAGGGCTTACAGGCTGCGGAGGAGCCATCGGTTTATCTATCATCGTTCAGAACCTCTTCCAATTTCTGTTGGTAGTGCCGCGCCTTGCTGGCGTCTTCAAGGGGATCTCCCTTACTGCCTGCGCGCATTGCGTATTTGATGTAATTACCTTTCAGGAACCCAATAAACTCTTCACGGGTCAGCACAACTTCCATCACGTCCCACGGTTGAATGGGCATTGACTTATAGTGGGTACCACCGACCTGTCTTTCGTCCGCTGGAAGTTGTTCCATAAACATCAATAGTACCTCGCTTTCTGCACTTTATACCGAATTTCGTCTTCCCACGAGTCTTGTTTGTCCAATTTCGTGGAAACGAAGCCTCCTTTGCGGAAACGAGAGATCGCCTGCGATGTGGTGTCTACATAGTCGTCGTAACGCCCTGCGGGGAACGACGCAATTTCTTCGATAACCTCATCCGCCCACCTTCGGCTGGGAGCCCATACTCTACCAGACGAAAAGATGTCTGCAACGGCGTTTAAACGCGCAATTTTATCGTTCGACACACCCGTAGCGCCCCTGACGGGGGTGAATTCCTGCACTGGAATGCCCATTCTTCGAAATTCGAAGATGAGTGGGGCCCCAGAAGCCTTCTTTTCGATAATCACCGAGTCAGGCTCGTGCTCGAGGTAGAGGTCTAGGGCTTTTTGCTTCAGATCCGGGAATTCCAGCTTCGCTCGGTAGGCATCCAGCAGAATGATATGGGCATTATCGTGGTCTTCGTGGTTGGTCCACACGCCCCAAAGGGTCATAGCCGAGTAGTCGGCGCTGTTCTTGGCTTCAAACGCGCAGTCCCAGCTCATAATCGTGTATTCGCACGGGGGTGGCTGGTCTTTTTCCCACCGATTCCACCAGTCTCGCTTGATGATGGCGGTCTCATCCGAGGTTGGATGCTGCTGGTACTGGGCATTCCACTTGCCTAGGTTGTTGATTGAAGCTTTCGTCGCCTCAAGCTCCTCAATGGACCAAAATTCAGGCCACAGCGGGCGCCCAGAGGGCAAAATAGCCGGAAATTCGAACACTTCCCACTGGTCAGAGCCCTTGTTTTGCGCGGAATTATCCGTGATTTGCCCTGTCAGGTCTCGAAGGGACCATCGTGTCTGCACGATAACGATCGCACCACCCGGCTGAAGACGCTGACGGGGGCCCGTGGTATACCACTCGTAGACTTTATCGTAAATTCCGGGGTTAAATTTAGCCTGTAACGCCTCGGCTTCTGTATGGGGGTCGTCAATAATACAAAGATCAGCACCACGACCAGCAAGGGCGGCACCAACACCAGTAGCATAATAGTCACCGTTGTGGTTTGTATTCCATCGGCCAGCCGCCTTCGAGTCTGCGCGAAGCTCCACATCAGTAAATATCTCTTTATATATGTCGGTCTCAAGTAGGTTTCGAACCTTACGACCAAAGCCTTCGGCAAGTTCTGCGGTATTTGATACCTGCATCACCTTCTTTGATGGGGCACGCCCTAAGAACCACGCCGGGAACAGATACGAGGCGAATTCTGACTTGGTATGTCGCGGAGCGAGATTGATGATAACGCGTTTCTTGCGTCCCTCGGCTATGTCTTCGAATAGCTTCGCAATTCTACGATGATGCTCACCCTCGATGAAGTCTGGCCACTGGGTTTTTACGAAGGCAATGAAGTCTAACCGCGCCTTATCGCGCACTTCACGTTTGTGTATCTCATCCAGTACTTCGGAGAGAACCACCTTCTCCTCTTTCGAGGCGAGCTCCATGGCTCGATAGATGTCCTCTTTTGTCAGCTCACTGGACAGAAATCACCTTTTCGTCTCGAGCAAGGATGCTGTGCACCTTGTCGAATAACAGCGACTTCAACTCGTCCATGGATTTGCTTCGCACGTCCATCACTACGCGCTCTTCGGACAGGCCTGCGACCGAAGTCTTGGCGATCTTGTCCAATGCCTGTAGGGAAATCTTGGGGTCCGGGTCGAAGGAATGCTTGTACAGCATGGTCATCGTATGTTTCTGCCACGCGCGCCGATCGTCAAGGTCCGGCACCCCATAGGACGGGGTTTCTTCCTCGGACGCAGAAAGAACCTCCCGCAAGGGCGGGAGGGGTGCTTCAGAGAGGAGGTCATCGTGAAACGTAAACATGGCGAATGTATACCACGGAAATTTCAGGAGGTAAAGGGGAGGTTGGGACTCCTTACCGGGTGGTCATTATGGATGAAGGGGTGGGTGTAGGGGGTCGTAATATGTCGGCTGAGAAAATTTTTGGTCTATGGGTGTCTGGAATACAAGCAGGTACGCGCGATGGAACCAGCTGGCAAAAAGGGGGGTCGGGGGTGGTTGACCCCACCCGGTTAAAATAACGTGCCTAACATTTGACTTTTAGCATTGGGTTTTGTAGACTGTATCCACGTCGAGGCAATCCCGTCTCGATGTCTTTAACACAATAAGGTGTAACATGATTGATAGCATATTCAAACTGATCGTTAACACAGCATTGATCGTTGGTGTTGTGTTCCTCTTCTTCTGTGGTGTCCACTTCTTTATGACCTATCTGCTTGGACTGGGAGGCTAAGATGATGACTAAAGTATTTCAACCAGATCAAGAACCCGTATTCAACGCTGAAGGCTACTGCAAATCGGCTATCGCCACGATCATCATGGTACTAGCTAGGGAAGGATACTCTAAGCAAGAGGCGATAGAGTGGATTAAAGAGGCAAGAGAAGAGGTTAAGAAAGGTACGGACCCTGAGGAGATTCTATACGAGATTGGACTAGAGCCTGATTACATTTGGGCTTTGATCTAACAACTAGCCCCGCTTCGGCGGGGCTTTTTATTGTCTATAGATAACACAGCGGATAAGAAACC
>TBL_comb47_HYPODRAFT_10008346_pt1 | contig 10611 bp, 8 predicted proteins | sample TroBogypolimnion_40_FD_10682 | JGI IMG/M metagenome (IMG submission 10682)
GACGGGAAACCTTCAACCGTGGCGGACGTTTTTCCGTCAGATCTCGCGACTCCTATACGCGTGCTTTGTACTGTGGTCAAATCGCAATTGCCAGGTATTTCACTCGACAGCCCCGACGACATTCTGCGGTTCCGGCCGAGCAGGGATGAGTTTGCGGCGTTTCGCGGCGTACTTCGGGACCTAATGCAGTACCATGCGGAAATTAAAGATGAGTCGATTCTCTTCAAGTATGCAACGCGACGTTTCAAAGATGCCCAAGACGAAGTTCAGTCATTATTTGACCGCGTTCCTCGGAGACTGGTTAGGTGTTTACCATCATGTTTGGCCTATCTCCTGAACAAAGTCTGGATACCATTGCAGGCTCAAGCGATTAGCAAGACACTGAAAGAGTCGCAGTCCCGAGAGTTATTCAAGAGAGTCGAGGATGCATATCAAAAACTGTGTTGTTTTTCTATGTATGCGTCACGCGGACCCCTGCCAAGCATCAAAGGGAAGAAAGTGGAATCTGCTACATCTGATGGGGGACATTGGATTACAGGCGCACCACTGTCTTGGTATGAAAATGCTGCAAAAAATATGCAAGAGTTAGCGTTATCGCACGCGCAAGCGACTGGGAGTGCGAATGTTTAGGTTTTCCGTTTGCCACCCTACGCGGTTCATCATCGTAACGACTTGATCGTAGACCGGCTGTTCCTCATTGGGGTCTCGGAGTGTCACGATGACTGCAACGGGTTGCGGTTGGATGGCTTCGTGGTGATTGCGAGCTTCCATCTTAATGCTGATTTGCCAATTATCCCATACCGCCACATTCTTCATAGTGGTGCGAAAAACCTTGATCGGTGCCCACTTGAAACCATGACTAATCTGATCCGCTTCAAAAAGTTGGCTCATGTCTTTGGGATAAGGCACGACTTGCCCTTTGAAGAAATCGATTTCCCCGTTATCCTCTGTGCAGCGGCCAATAGCGGGCTTGATGTTGACCTGACTGTACGCCGCACCTTCGCCGGGATCGACTGGCGGATCATACGACACAGTCATAATGATTTCGCCAAAAACCTTGCCATTCCGATGCAGGCAGGGCGGTATTGGAAAATCTGTTTTGTGAAAGTGACGGTGCGTATAAGGCAGGTCCATCTCGAATATAAGCGTTGCTTCCCAAGGCTTGCAACGTAGAATATTTGGCATGTCAGGCGGTGTGCCAAATCCATAATAAGGCAACTCATTCGCATCGATATGTCTTGAGTTGAGAACAGATGAGTGAACGAGGAGCCCCTTAATCAGGTGCCGTGACGGGTCTCCGTCGAGCCGGTGGCGAAGCGCAGACGCAGTGACAGTAACGAGCGGTGTGGCAAAGCTGGTGCCAACAGTCTCTACGATCTGTTTCTTCGCATTTATCGATCTGACGCCCATTTGTGCGTAGTCGTAATTGCTGTTGGTGTTGCCACCGAAGTGACTGAGCTCAGGTTTTGGGACAAATGCTGTGCCTGGACCACGACGGCTAAAAGGCGACGGTTCGCCAATTCGCACACAAGCATCGGGGCGGTCGCGGTGCGCTAAAGAACCAACTGTAAGTGCTCTCAGTGACTCGCCTGGTTGATAAATGCGGTCACGGCCATAAAGCTCTGGACGAGGCCAGGTTGGTGCAGGAAGCTCGCTGAAGTTGCCTGCGCTGTTTACAATAAGAACTCCATGCTTATCTTGCAGTTCATCGAGAGCCACGGCGAAATATGAGGAAGATGAATCATGGCAAGGACTCTCCTTATTAAGGGACATGTTCCAGATCTTGGCCTCGGGATGATTGTTCAGCCCCCTGTCGATGTTATCCAGAAGTTCTCGCTCATCAATGTGGCCTGCACCGGGGAATGCGACAACGTCAACAATCTTGGCTTTTGAGCCAGGAAAGCCCTCATGTCCGTGATTCAGCTCTTTTGAGTTTATCAGGAGACTGGCAACAAGTGTGCCATGCTCGTTGTTCTGATCGACCGCGTTGTAGTCGCAGTCATCGCGTGCAATTACCCATTTTTGAATCTGAGCGTTGTTGGGATCTGTGCCGCTGTCCAAAAGGCCGACGATAGGGTAGTCAACATCTGGGTCGGGAGGCGGAATATGGTTTTCGTCAAAAGGCCCACAAACAATGGCATTCGTGCTGATCGTAAAGTTCTCATAGACTGCAAGGCCTTGCGTTCCGACAAAACCAGATGCATTCTGAATTTGTTGCAAGGTGTTCGCGCTGAAATCGAAGACTGGCATGCGGGCACAATGTGGGAGCCGCTTCGGCGGTTGCACATTCAGTGAGGTTGCCAATTTAGTCAGATGTTGAAAAAGTAAGTTTGAAGAATCACGGTCTCTGTGATCGAACAAGCGGAGCTTTAAGGAGTCTTGTCCGTGTTCTTGCATATAGGCGAGGATTGCCTCCACTGACCAAGCTCCAAGGGCGTCTTGCGCTGTAAAGGGGGCTATGGATGTGATTTTCGAAACATCATTGCGGATGTATTGAGCGGAACCAGTCTGGATCTTCTGGATTAGCTTATCTAACGCGCCCGGCCGTATACTTATTAAAAGGTTGCCGAAGTATTCGCCGCCAATGATCGGGCAGGTGGTGAAATCAAACAGTTTGTCCGGTCGATGACTCTTTGCTATTGCCTCCTCATGCAATGTGACACGGGCAACAACGGGTAAATTTGATTGCAAGAAGCTGTTCTCGAAATAGCTTGCGACACTCTCCAAGTCCGACATGACGGTATCTATTACCTCATCGTAACTGTCTGTAAAGTCCTTTGGAACTGCTTTGGCGGAATGTGGACGATGGATGTCGCCAGCTGCGGGTATTACAACTTTAATTGGCAGGTATTCGAAGTGCTCGTTCATTTATCACCCTCCTTGCGAAGTTTTCGAGAAACCGTGGACTCGGATGTCTGTAACAGGTCGGCCAGACGTTTGCCGGTGAAGTATTGCGGCGCGAGATCACGGATGGCGCGGACTTGTTCTGGGGGCGTATCGTCCAAAGGGATGTCTGTGTTCAAGCGTGTGCGAATGATACGCCACAGAATTGCCTTCTCCTCAATTTGTTTTGTGCCCGCTAAGACGACTTCACGAATCGCTGTTTGCGCGATTGAGCGTATGTCGGCCCCACTGAGATTGTCGGAGCTTGCCGAAAGGCCATCAAGGTCCAAATCTTTACTGTATGTGTTCAGGAAGTGTTCAAATAAACGACGACGCTGGCCAACGTTAGGCAGTGCAAGAGGGAGTTTATAGGCAAAACGGCGCCAAATCGCAGGGTCAAGCAGATGTTCGTGATTGGTTGCCGCCAACAGTACAATTGACGAATCGAGTGCGTCAATATTTTGCAAGAGACTAACCACGACGCGCTTGAGTTCGCCAAGTTCTTGTGCATCGTCGCGCAATTTTGCAAAGGCGTCGAGTTCGTCAAGAAACAGGATGCAGCGTCTATTCGCTACGTGGTCGAAAAGCTGTCGCAAGTTCTTAGATGTACTTCCCAAGAAAGAGGAGATGAGTGTGTCGGCACGCGCCGTGACCATAGGTAAGGCAAGGCGGGCCGCTATATGGCGAGCCAATTGGGTTTTACCGGAGCCAGGCGGACCGTATGTAATCAACGAAGGTGTGATGCCTACACCATGGGCTTGGAGTTGGTCCGCCTTTTTTACGAAGTTGATGAATTCCTCAATAGTTCTTTCATTTGACGCGTCCAAAATAATCGGCACGTCAGCAAGGGTGACCGTTTCTTCATCAGCGAGAGCAAGACGCGATTCAGAGTCTACAGGAAGTCGGCCTTGACCAGTAATCGCACTGGAGCCGATTGTTGATGCGCTCTTTGAAAGTAATTCATTCAGTTGTGCCGCAGCTTTTGGGTCGCCTTCGGAGTCGAGCTTCTCCGCTAACTGCTTGACATACGCTGTGACACGCGTCACATCACCCTTGATACCCCACTCGGCGATCTTCGTGATTTCCCGCAGGAATTTCATGCGTTTCTCCTCTTGTCCTTCTATCGGGTTAAATTGTGTTCGTACTATATGCTATTGGTCTGAAAACGGCAAGCACAAATAGCAAGAATTGCAGAAATACTGAAATACTATTGCTTACAATGCAAATTAATGTGAAATTGAGTGATGTATGTTGAAAAGATTGTAAATACTGCTGTGGGATAATGCACGTTCGCGCAATAACTACACAGCGACAATAATACCTGCTGACTTCGGCATTATTGCCTAAAGCTCAGCAGGGTAGTCACTTAATACAATACTTCTGGGCGGTCTAAGATGAGTATTTGTCCTATTTTTTCAACTGCTCTGCAAGCCATTCGTCGGCGGTGAGTTTCTTGTCGCCGCCACCGGCCGTCGGAGGCTTTGCGGCCTTGCCGGTCAGCTTCTCCAAGCGGTCAACCTCGGCCTTGAGCGCATCGCGTTCCGTTTTGAGCGTATCCCGCTCGGTTTTGATCGTGTCGCGTTCGGTCTTCAGTGTGTCCCGCTCGGCAGTGAGATCGGCGACAACCTTGTCAGCCGCCGCCTTGTCCGCAGCGACCTTATCAGCTGCGGCTTTGTCGGCAGCCGCCTGATCCGTTGCAGCCTTATCAGCAGCGACTTTGTCGGCGGCAGCTTTATCATCAGCGGCCTGATCCGCCGTAGCCTTGTCGGCAGCGGCCTTGTCGGTGCCAGCCTGATCCGAAGCTGCCTTGTCCGCAACCGCTTTGTCAGCAGCGGCTTTGTCGGCGGCAGCCTGGTCAATCACTTCCTTTGCAACGTCATCGGGTTTGCTCATAACTTTCCTTTGTCCTATTCGCTGGGTTCATCGTCCGTTTCACTCGCCATGTTCTCGATCAAACCGAGCATGACCGACATGCCCGCCGTGATCCCGTAATCGTGCGGCGTCCGTTCGGCCACCGAGAGCGCCCGCCCGGCCGCGACATCGTGCAGCGTCAGCAGGAACTTCGTGCCTGACGGCGTTTTCAGAAACTGTAGGAGCTGTTTCTGATCAGCGTCCTTCCAAGGTTCGGGCGCTTCATACCGCGCCTTCGGCAGCGGCAGCTTGCGGCCCGTGGTGTCGTATGGTTGCATCGTGTGTCCTTTCTTCGCGGACGCCTCGGGGAGGTGTCCCTACCGGCGGACGGCCCGGAGGTCCGTCTCTATCCTTTGTGCCCTTGCGCCTTTGCGTTAAAACTTCTCCGGTCTGAAATTCTTTAAACTTCCACTTTACAGGTCTGCCAATTTTTGCAATACTTCTGTTCATCGATAGACGTAATAGTCTTTCGACCTGAAACGAACGGAGCTTACACTGGACAAGAGCGCACGCACCTGGAACAAGCAGACGGCCCGCGTCACCGCGGTCGGCCCGTGTCTGTGTTGTCGCGCTTCCGCTTGTCCCGGTGGAGGGTTCTCTCGCTTCAGTTGACCAACCTGCAACATCACTGAAAAGAAGAACCCATAACCGGCAAGCGGTTGTGGGTTTTTCTATTTAACACGACACACAAAGGAGACACACCCATGAGCAAGAAACACGCAAAGACAAACAAGACAGAGAACCTCGGACTGCGAGCCCTTTTGAATCTCCTGTTCAAACGCGATAAGAACCCGAACGGGACACCCGTAGAACCAGAAACCGAATTCCTATCCGATACCGGGCAAGGCCTTCACACCCTGTCCCTGCACGCGGGACAAGTCCCTGATCCTGCCACAGGCTCACGGGCCGTCCCGCTGTACCAGACGGCTTCCTACGTCTTCAAAAACTCGGAACATGCTGCGAATCTTTTCGCCCTGAAAGAGTTCGGCAACATCTATACGCGCCTGATGAACCCCACGACGGACGTGTTCGAACGGCGCGTGGCCGCGCTGGAGGGCGGCTCAGGCGCGTTGGCCACTTCGTCCGGGCAGGCGGCGATCACCTACGCGCTGCTGGCGATCACGCAGCTCGACGACGAGATCGTGGCCGGCAACAACCTGTACGGGGGCACCTACCAGCTCTTCCACCACACCTTGCCGAAACTCGGGCGCACCGTGATCTTCGTGGACTCGCGCGACCCAGCCGCGGTTCGCAAGGCCATCACGCCCAAAACCCGCGCGGTGTACGTGGAAACCGTCGGCAACCCCAAGCTCGATGTGCCGGATTTCGACGCGATTGCCAAATACGCTCACGAAGCTGGGATCCCCTTGGTCGTGGACAACACGGTTGGCGTCGGCCTCGTGCGGCCCTTCGATCACGGAGCCGACATCATCGCGTCCTCTGCCACCAAGTACATCGGGGGTCACGGGACCTCGATCGGCGGCGTGATCGTGGATTCGGGCAGGTTCAAGTGGAACAACGGCAAGTTCCCGGAGTTCACCGAACCCGACCCGAGCTACCACGGCATCGCCTACTGGGACGCACTCGGGAATGTGCCGGGACTGGGCAACGTGGCCTTCATCCTCAAGGTGCGCGTGACGTTGCTGCGTGACACGGGCGCCGTGCTGAGCCCGTTCAACTCCCGCGAGTTTCTGCTCGGCCTCGAAACGCTTCCGCTGCGGCAGACACGCCACTCCGCGAATGCGCTCGCGCTCGCCGCGTGGCTCAAGGTCCATCCGCTCGTGGCCTGGGTGAACTACCCCGGCCTCACAGACAGTCCCAACCACAAGGTCGCGGCGAAGTACCTCAAGCGGGGCTTCGGCGGCATCGTGGGGTTCGGCATCAAGGGTGGCAGGGATGCGGGGAGGCGCTTCATCGACAGCGTGAAGCTGCTCTCGCACCTGGCCAACATCGGCGACGCTAAGTCGCTGGTGATCCATCCGGCCTCGACTACGCACCAGCAGCTCACCGCTGCGGAACAGAAGGCGACCGGCGTCTCGGACGACTACATCCGTCTCTCGGTCGGACTCGAAGACATCGAGGACATCAAAGCCGATATCGAGCAGGCACTGAGGGCGAGTCAGAGATAACACAAGGGGGGATGCATCTAATGAATAACACACCTCACACGAAACGGATCCTGTTCGTCTGCAGCGGCAACGCCTGCCGCAGTCAGATGGCAGAAGGGTGGGCCCGAAAACTGTCCGGCGGCAAGGTCGAGGCCTATTCCGCCGGCGTCGAGGCCCACGGCGTCGATCCCTCTGCCATCGCCGTCATGGCGGAGGCCGGAGTGGACATATCGAATCAACGGTCAAAGAGCGTGCATGTTTTGCCGGAGATCCCGTTCGACTGCGTGGTTACGCTGAGCGAGAGGGCCGCGAATCATTTCCGCAACCGCTCTATTCCAGTGCCCGTTGTGGAGGTCTCGTGCGAATCTCCTGTCCGGCGGGCAAGCAGAAAAGCCCCGGCGCTCACCCACTACCGGCATGTTCGGGACGAGATCCGTGACGATGTCAGCCGCCTTCTCAAAAGGGCGCGAGTCCGCATGGCCTGCTAACTCAAATGTTGTAATTTAGACTGTCGACGCCTTCCGCTTCTTGGTGCCGGATAAGGAGATCCTCTAGTGTTACACCGTTGAGGAGATCCGTTATCTTGTTTTCCAACTCGACCCATGTTTTGTGGGCCGTCATGAAGACACTGTTCTGATTCTCTTCCACAACCGGTTGACTCGCGACAAAGGTCACGTTCCCCTCGAGTACGTCAACGATATCCCGGATCGTTATCTTTGCGGGTTCTCGCGCCAAAACGAAACCGCCGTGCGACCCCCGCTTGGCATGCAGGATTCCCGCTGCCGTCAGAGGGGTGACGATATGCCACAGATAGGGCTGCGATATCCCTTGCCGTGTGGCAATTTCGCTCAAGGTCACCGGGCCCAGATGCTGGCGCAGCGCCACCTCCAGCAAGAGGCGTAACCCGTAACGCCCTTTCGTCGTGACTTTCATCATGCTCTCCTTCGTTGAATGCGATAAGGCTCCAAGGTGTCCCTTGCCGGACGCGTGACGCGAAGCACCTGTTCGGACTGGTTCGACCAGCACTTGACCGACACAGCCGCGTCGTTCCCGTCCGAATAGGCTGCCGCGACCTCAGCGGCCTGACGGATCTCATCGGCGTGGGCCTCACCCTCCAACAGGACAACAGGGCCAACGCACTCGGTCGCCTCGAAGAGAAGCGCGTTCTCGCCCCCGCGTTTAAGCAGCGCGCCGCTCTCCGCCTCGTCGCGGGCGCAGACGATCTTGCTGGCGCCGAACCGGAAATGCCGCCCGATCTTGAGCAGACCGATGTCCCGCATGCCGACCTTTTCCCGGTGCGCGAAAAGATCGCGAAGCTTGGCCGAGAAGTTCTGATCCGTCAGCAGGCACCCCCCCGCCGGACAGGCGAAACCTGTGATTCCATATTCCTCGGCCAAGGCGAGCTGAGGCTTGCGGCTGCGCCCGTGGAAACCCAGGAGCATCTCACGGTCGATCCACCCTTTCAGTTCCGCTTCGGTCGGCTCCATGTGCTGCGCCGACAGCGGACGCACGATCTTGCCCGCAAGGCCGGACTCTTCCTCGATGACTTCAATGGCGCGGCGATGCTGGCTCATGGGCCGCTGGCCGATCACCTCGCCGGTGAAGAGGAAGGCGGCCCCGATTTCCTCCATATACTCTTTGGCTTTCTTGAACATGAAGATGCGGCAGTCGATGCAGGGGTTCATGCCGACGCCGTATCCGTGTTTCGGATGCCGGACCACGTCGAGGTACTCGTCACCCTTGCTGAACGTTTTGAGTTCCAGGCCCATCTGCTTAGCGACCTCAGCCGCGTGGCAGCATCCGCCGGAATCGCATTGGCAGAAAGGCGACGTGAACTTGACCGCGATCACCTCGACGCCCAGCTCCGAAATCAAACGCACGGCGAGCGTCGAATCCAACCCGCCCGATAGCAAACCGATCGCCCTCATCACTAACTCCTTTACTCAACAGACCGCGACAAACTGGAGATACGGCGTTGCCCAGTTAGTACTATATTACGTCTATTGATTAAGTATAATATAATAACTCGATGACGGTGTAAAGTCTGCTCGACCGCCTTTTTTCACCCGTTGTCGGCTACTCTCCGCCATCATAAAAATCTAAATAAAATGCATTTTCCACTGTACAAGCCAAACCCGTTTTGTAACAATCTTGCACGTCTATCGACTTTATAGGCTATTTGATGGCTGATCGGATGAGCACATGATCTTAAGCAACAACAATAAAAGCGCACAGACCGTTTGCCTCGAAGCACACGTCAAGTGTTGTTGTCCCTGTACGTGCATGTGTTCGGATACAGGGGTTTGCCACTTTCGATAATCAAGACAGACATGAATTGACAAGCCCCGTAACCGATCAGGTTATGGGGCTTTCTATTTTAAGCAACGTGAAATACCACTGCCAAGACCACGTGATGTACTGTCGGGCGCCCGCCCGCACCTTGCAAAGGCGGCTATCAAGACAGCCTTAACAGCAAGGGACGGGCGGGCCTTTCCGATCACCCTATCCCCCCCATTCATTTAACCCCCTTTTGCGAGACAAAATCATGAACAACAAACACACCCCTCTCACGTTCGACTTCCGTGCCTCAACCCTGACAACTAACCTTATCGCGGCTCTGACGCTGTCGCTCTCCGCGCGAGGATCCGACATCGTGAAAGCCAACAATGCAAGCGACCTGAACCTCTCGGCCAGTTGGACAGGAAGCGCACTGCCCGGCGCCTTTGACCGCGCCCTGTTCACCAGCGCGAACACCGCCAACCGAACGACCTCTCTCGGAGCTGACACCGCCTGGGGCGGTATCGCTCTTTCAGGTAACACCAAAACCTGGACCATCAACGGGGCTTTTTCCCTCACGCTCGGCGCAGGCGGCATCGACCTATCCTCGGCCTCAGCCGATTTCACCCTCTCCAGCCCGTTGCAGGTGGCTCTCGGCGCACCGCAAACGTGGGCCGTGGCCAACGGGCGCAAGGTCACCGTCACCGCGTCGGTCTCCGGCGGCGACGGAACCACGCTCATCAAAGACGGCGAGGGAACGCTACTGCTCAACGCCGCAAACACGTTCTCCGGCGGGACGGTTCTCAACGGCGGAACCCTCTCGATTGGGAGCAGCGACGCTCTTGGCAAAAGCACACTGACGATCAGTAACGGCGCCCTGAAGGCATCCTCTACCGGCTATGTCATCACTAATCCCGTCGTCTTCGCCGGTCTCGCCACAGTCAGCAACACGGTTCTCCTCACGCTGAACGGTGACCTTCGCGGCGCGGGCTCGCTCGTTCGCCCAGCCGGCCTCGCCAATACGCTGGTTTTGGGCGGAAACAACACCTTCTCCGGCGGCACCACCAACGGCAGCGTGATCCAACTGAATTCCGCCAACGCCCTCGGCGCGGGCCCCATCGTGCTGCTCGACGGAGGCACGCTCAAGCCCGGCCCCGGCGTTTTCGGCACGGGAAACACCGGCGGCGTCACGAACACGATCATCCTCCTCGGCGCCGGCGTCGTCACCTCCGTCGTCAACACCAACATCGTCATCTCCGGCCCGATCACCGGCCCCGGAAGCCTGTCGAAGACGGTCAACGGCGACCTCACCCTTTCCGGCAACAACAGTTACTCCGGCGGCACCATCTTCAGCGGCGGCCGCATCCGGCTCGGCCACATCAACGGGCTTGGAATCGGCCCCCTCACCTTTAACGGGTCGGGCATCTTCGTC
>TBL_comb47_HYPODRAFT_10008347_pt1 | contig 10609 bp, 9 predicted proteins | sample TroBogypolimnion_40_FD_10682 | JGI IMG/M metagenome (IMG submission 10682)
GGCACAAACAATAAAAATTATAACAATAATAAATGCGTACATTGGGTTACTTATTAATCAGATTTGTAATTTCTTCAATTTGTCGCGCAAAATAAGCATTTTTTTCGGGATATTTCAAACTTAATTTCTCAAATGCATTAATTGCCTTTTTATGCAACCCCTGACTCATATATATCCGGGCTAAAGTTTCGGTGATAAATTCATCCTTTTCACCTGTTACATCTGGTTGCTCATCAGCTATTTTACCTGTTGTCAAATTTTCTGCCTGCCTGATTGTGAATGCAGGATTATCTTTAATAAAGCGGTCGATCAGATCAACTTTCTGTTCCTGTTGTTTCCCTTTCCGCTTCTTACTGCTCAAATGACTGATATCTCTGGCTAATTCATCAAGCGGTTGTTTCGTGTCATCTCTATCCTCTTCAAGTTTATAGGAGGTATCGGGAAGCTCAAAGTTTAGTAAGTCATCATCCCTGACCGCCATGCGGGTGGTCACCGGATTCCCATTTTGTTCCGGCTTATAAATGTTCTCAACAGCACCCTCTGAAAATTCGATCATCGGTAAATCCTGTTTAGTTAAGGAAGTGGTGAGATCATTTATTCCCTGTCGGGCAAGTCCCGGATTTAAAAGGTGATAAAGAATAGTACGGTCAGTGGTGCAGGCAGAACTGGTTTTTAACTGCCCTGCAAACCGGAAGTTGTTTTCGATCTGTAAATTACGGATATAAAGAAGATGAGCCGTCTGAAAATAGGGATACTCATCCAATATTTCGCGTAGCTCACCCAGGGTCCGTTCATTGAGGGACGACGGATCTTCAATATAACGCAATATTTGATCACTAGTCATTGACATACCACTCCGTTTTTAGGTTGAACAACTACCAAAAAGTTACCAATTCGCGACCGATTTATTAAATATATCATCAATTAATTGTGGAACGATTACCCCTACGGCACTACTCTCCACTGCACTCAGAGTTTGGCTGCTTTCCCAATCATAATAGGCAGAGAAGGAGTTATTAAAATCCTGAGTGTGATCCTTATTGTTAGTGAACACAACTTTAATAGTAATGGTCAGACGGTTCATTGAAGCAAAATCTTTACCGGTGGTGCCGCTCTGTTGAATAGACAATGGTCTTACATCGTACCCGGTTATCTCGCCTGCAAATTCAAGATCGCCTTGCTCCCTTGCCATTGACAACCCGGTTTCATTCACAAATTTATCTTTCATCGCTTCGGTAAAAGTCTGGCTCAATGTTGGATTGATGACCCTAGCCCTGTTCGCAAAGTAATCAATGAAGACTGACTTTACCGCTGGTGAAATAGATGCTCCGGTAAAGGAATAGCCGATTTTACACCCTGTTAATAAAACTGATAATGCCAAAATAGCTAAAAACCCAGAAAGTACTTTTATGGTTTGCGTTTTCATCGGTTATTCGATATTATATTCTTTAATTTTCCGGTAAAGTGTCCTTTCCGAAATTCCAAGTTCACGGGCGGCCAGTTTCCGTTTCCCGTTATGCTTATCGAGTGATTTACGTATCATCTCAATCTCTTTATCTTCAAGCGAAAGCGACTCTTCAACAAACTCTTCAGTATCCTGAATATTATCATGTCTGGAGCTCTTTAGAATCACCGGAGCCGGATAGGATGGCTGTGAAGGGAGATATTCATTCTCGGAATCATGATATAATTTCCTGATTAACTGTTCATTATCATCCTGTTTTTTAGGCATTTGACTCTCCGGTATTAAGTCGTGTACCAGTTTTTTCAGATCATTCATATCCTTTTTCATATCGAAAAGGATTTTATACAAAATCTCGCGCTCACTGCTGAATGTTTTCTCATTCAGCATCTTATCATACAAAGCCGGCAATATTTCCACATGTTCAGAGGGGAGATAGTGCATAAGATTGACAGCTGTAATCTCCCTTGATAATTCAATAATAGATATTTGCTCTGTAATATTTTTTAATTGCCTCACATTTCCCGGCCACCTGTAATTGAGCATTATCTGTTGGGCCTCCTCGGTAAGACGTATAGAAGGCATTTTGTATTTCTCGGCAAAATCGGAAGCGAATTTACGGAAAAGGAGCAGCACATCTTCCTGCCGTTCCCGCAGGGGAACAATCTTTATTGGAACAGTATTTAGCCGATAGAACAAATCTTCCCGGAACTGACCTTCCCGGATTGCCTTTGTGAGGTCTACATTGGTTGCTGCGATAACCCGCACATTGGTTTTTTGAACTTGGGAGGAACCTACCCTAATGAATTCTCCCGATTCCAATACCCTTAATAACCGAACCTGGGTAGAAACGGGCAGTTCTCCAATTTCATCCAGAAAAAGAGTCCCCCCGTCAACCATTTCAAAATATCCTTTCCGGTCGGTAAGAGCTCCGGTGAACGATCCCTTTTCATGACCAAAAAGCTCTGAATCAATGGTCCCCTCAGGGATTGCCCCACAATTTATTGCGATATATTTGGCATGCTTACGATGCGAAAATGTATGGATAATCTGAGGAAATGACTCCTTTCCCACACCACTCTCCCCACTGATTAGTACGGATAAATCAGTTGGTGCTACCTGAATGGCAACCTCAATGGCACGGTTTAATTCGGGGGCATTCCCTATGATCCCAAACCGCTGTTTTATCTCCTGAATATCCATCGTTCCTGATACAAAATTTTGAAATACAAATCTACAATTAATCCCGAAATAATTCCGATTTATCTTTTTCCGATGGATCCAAAGTGGACAATTCGTCATAATTCAAAAATATTTACGCCACAATGACCACTTTGAATCGATCAATCTGCTACTTTTGAAGGAAATTACAAAACAGATCATGAACTTTATTGGAATTATCCCTTCGCGTTACCAATCAACCCGCTTTCCGGGAAAATCGCTGGCAGATATCAGCGGCAAAACAATGATCCGGCGGGTATACGAGCAGGCTCAAAAAGCCCTGGAAGAGGTTTGGGTAGCAACCGATGATGAACGCATCGTTAATGAGGTAAAGGGATTTGGCGGAAATGTGGTGATGACCTCCACCAATCACCGGAGTGGCACAGACCGGTGCGCGGAAGCAGCGCTGAGGATAGCTGAATTAACCGGCAAAACCTATGATGTTGTCGTTAATATCCAGGGTGATGAGCCTTTTATGCAGCCACATGAAATTGGACTGATCAGAGATTGCTTCACAAATTCATTGAACACAGAAATCGCAACACTCATTCAGCCGATACTTAATAATGAAGACATCTTTAAGCCCGTCATGGTTAAAGTAGTCCTCGATAAGGATTCAAATGCGATTTTCTTCAGCCGCGCTCCGATTCCTCATATATTCGGAGTTGATGAATCAAAATGGCTGGAAAACTACCCTTTTTATGGGCATGTCGGATTATATGCCTATCGCTTTTCGACCCTGCAGGAGCTGGCAAAACTATCTGAAGTATTAGTGGAAAAGGTGGAGTCACTTGAACAGTTGCGCTGGCTGGAAAACGGGTATAAAATTAAAACCAATATCACCGATTCCGACAACTTTGGGATTGACACCCCTGAGGATCTGGCAAAGGTGCTTGCTGATGGGATCGAGAAGTATTACAGGTAACCTTATCGCTTCGGAACGATAGACCTTTGTATCTTTTTTTGGATGTGTTTTGACTGTGCTCATCCCACGATTTTATTATGAGTTGAAAACTCTTCCTTATAATCTGCCTCAATTTTAATAAAAAAAGATAAACATGATGCTCCGGTTGTCATTAAAATTAACAACGATCTGAAAGTCGAGTTACTTTACTAAATTTGTGAAGCAGATACCTGTAAAAACTATTTGTTATGGAAACCCCTGAAATTGTTAAAAATGATCCTTACCTCGCACCTTTTGAAGCTGACTTCAATCGCTGGAACGAAAAACTTAAAATAAAGGAGACCGAAATTCTGGATGGGAAATCGCTCATTGATTTTGCTTCAGGGCATCTCTATTTTGGTCTTTTCCGCACTAACACCGGCTGGATCATCCGGGAATGGGCCCCTAACGCTACAGACATCTATTTAACGGGAACTTTCAATGACTGGCATGAACGGTCGGATTTCCGATTTACAAATATTGGGAACGGATGCTGGGAACTGCATATTGAACCAAACAGAATAAATCATGGTGATCTCTATGCCCTTTCGGTCTATTGGAACGGCGGACAAGGGAAAAGGATCCCTGCCTGGTCACGAAGGGCAGTTCAGGATCATCACACCAAAATATTTAACGCCCAGGTGTGGTCTCCGGAGATGAATTACAACTGGCAAAATAGTGGATTTGTCCGTCAGGAGGAAGCCCCGATTATCTACGAGGCCCACATCGGGATGAGCGGAGAAGAGCCCAGAGTCCATACATACAATGAATTCAGAACAGATATCCTTCCCCGGATTAAGGCCGGCGGATACAATACGGTTCAGTTTATGGCCATTCCCGAGCACCCCTATTATGGCAGTTTCGGGTATCATATATCCAGCTTTTTTGCCGCCTCTTCCCGGTTTGGAACCCCGGAAGAGCTTAAACAACTGATCGACGAAGCACACGGCATGGGAATTTCAGTCATTATGGATGTTGTCCATTCACATGCCGTAAAAAATGTGGTTGAAGGGCTGGGGAGCTATGACGGCACCCGTTACCAGTTTTTTCATAACGGTCCCAGAGGTGAACACCCGGCATGGGACTCCTATTGTTTTAATTACAACAAGAATGAGGTGCTCCATTTTCTCCTCTCAAATATCCGGTTCTGGCTCGAGGAGTATAAATTCGACGGGTTTCGGTTCGACGGCGTGACCAGCATGCTTTATTTCGATCATGGACTGGGAAAAGCATTCACTAATTACGGAGATTACTTCACCCCAAATATTGATGATGAGGCCATTGTTTACTTCAAACTGGCCAATAAACTCATCCACGACCTGAATCCGAACGCCCTTTCGATTGCCGAAGATATGAGTGGCCTGCCTGGATTGGCAGCCCCTCTCTCAACAGGTGGACTGGGTTTTGATTACCGGATGTCGATGGGGGTGCCCGATTATTGGATCAAACTGATTAAGGATCAAAAGGATGAAGATTGGAATGTTGGTCAGATCTTCCACGAGCTGACCAGCCACCGGGCCGACGAAAAAGTGGTCAGTTATGCAGAAAGCCACGACCAGGCCATGGTGGGCGATAAAACGATCATTTTCAGGCTACTGGATAAGGAAATGTATTTCAGTATGCGTAAAGATCAGCCAAATATGGCTGTTGACCGGGGAATCGCACTGCATAAAATGATCCGGTTAGCTACACTTAGCTGTGCCGGAGGGGCCTACCTTAACTTTATGGGGAATGAATTTGGCCATCCCGAATGGATTGATTTCCCGCGTGAGGGGAATGGCTGGTCGTACCAACATGCACGCCGGATCTGGAGCATCGCCGAAAATCCGGAGCTCAGGTTCCATTGGCTTCTCGATTTCGACCGCGATATGATCAACCTGGTCAAAAACGAAAAACTCCTGGAAGAGCCGTATGTACAATGGATTACCGATAATCAGCCTGATCAGGTACTCGTTTACAGACGTAAGGATCTTCTCTTCATTTTCAATTTTAACCCTTATAAATCGTTCGAAGGGTACGGAATCCAGATAGAACCCTCAAAATTCAGTATTATTCTTCAGACTGACGCTCATGCCTATGGAGGATTTAACCGGATCGACGACCGGATGACCTATTATGCGATTCCCGAGGGGGGATTGGGATCAACCCACTATCTGAAGATTTATCTTCCTGCAAGAACAGCAATCGTTTTAAAAAAACAACCCTATCGAAGTGTCCGATAATGAGAATATTTACCATTGGCGAAACAACTTACGATATTCTTTTTCGTGATGGTCAGCCTGCAAGTGCCTGCAGCGGAGGAAGTGCGTATAATTCAGCAATCTCACTCGGAAGATGTGGATTGCCTGTTAGTCTGATTTCCACCTTTGGTAACGATGCAGTAGGTGATTTCTCGCATGACTTTCTTGTAAAAAATGAGGTGGACTGCTCATATATTAAACGATTTGACGGCAGGTCACGCGTTGCGCTGGCGTTTTTCGATCAGGACAATAATGCCGATTATTCGTTTTATCCAGCATCAGAGGATATTTTCCCTGAATACCCTGTGCCACAGAAAAACGATATCCTGTTACTTGGCTCTTCATTTGCCATTCGGGAGAACGGGCGAGAAGAACTGCTTGACTTTTTACAACAAGCACGTGACAACCGCTGCATCACCATTTACGATCCGAACGCCCGACAAGGCATGGCCGATAAGCCCGAACTTCTTCAGAAAATCAGACAGAATATGACCTTTGCCACAATTATTAAAGGATCAGACCAGGATTTCCGGAATATCTTTGGAGCCAGCGATGGGATAAGCGCATTCTCCCGGGTCCCTGATTCTGAAAATCGTCTCCTTGTATACACCAAAGGGAGTGAAGGGGCTGAATTTTTTACCCGCAATATTCACCTGGAGGTTCATGCAAAAGCGACAAATGTGGTGAGCACTATTGGAGCCGGAGACAATTTTTCGGCCGGGATAGTTTACGGATTATTTAATAAACTGAAATCCACCCCCAACTGGAGAGACTTAAGCATCACAGACTGGAATGAGATTATGAGTTTTGGTGCCTTTTTTGCGTCGGCAGTTTGCGGTTCATCCGCAAACTATATTCCGGAAGAGACTGCGAAAATTCTGAGGTCAGGGAATAGACAAAAGGAATGAAAGAATGAAGGAATTCAATTTTAATTTCCGGAAATTTAGTTTATATTTAAAATGCAATTCACAAAACGTTAATACAAAAATATCATGAAGAAAAACGAAGAAAAAACAAGTGTGCTGTTTCTTGAAAACGGCCCGATTCAGGTAACCGGCACCGTGAAAATTTCGGGGCAATATGGAGAAAAAGAGACAAAAGATTCCATTTACCTTTGCCGGTGTGGAGAATCAAAGAACAAACCCTATTGCGACGGTTCGCATCGTGCAAACGGGTTCAAAGGTTAAATTAGGTTTCTGTTCCATATTACAAATGCAGGGTTCCATCAGGAGCTAATATCCGAATTTGGTTTTATTATAATATTTGTAGTGAATATTATAAATTACAGATTGAATTAAATTCGGCATTAAAATGATTAACAGGAGAATAATGTCCGTAATCTGCGACTCCTTGAGTTTCTTCCCGGTTGTGGCTATTATTGGGCCTCGGCAGGTTGGAAAATTGACCCGTGCAAAACAGATCGTATCTGAATCGGCAAAACAGACGGTCTATCTCGATTTGGAACGACAGTCAGATCTGTTTAACCTAAACGACTCAGAATTATTCTTATCGCAACAAGCCGGGAGGTTCGTAATAATTGATGAAGTTCAGAACAAAAAAGAACTTTATCCAACATAAGGGTAACTACCTGGCTATATTTGATTTAAACAGTCCTGTAAACTTTGTTATTACCCCATCATCCGATGATTATCTTATCAAAGAGCGGGTGCGGGTTTGTTCTTTAAAGACTTTTATAGTTAGTTATTTGCCCTCGGTTTAGGATCTTGCCATTTTAAAATAGTCCCGGATTAACTTCTTCAGCAAATTCCGATCAAGAGGTTTAGCAATATAGTCGTTGCATCCCGCCTCTATAGCCTTCTCCCTATCGCCAATCAGTCCAAAAGCAGTTTGAGCAATAATAATGACATCCTTGTTAAATTGCCGTATTTGACGGGTCGCTTCATATCCGTTCAATCCCGGCATTTGAATATCCATAAATACCAAATCGATGTCCGGGTTATTGCGGCACTTTTCAACCGCTTCAATTCCAGAATTGGCGATTAACACCTCTTTTCGAAAAGGATTTACCAGAATTGTAATCAGTTTTTCCGATATTTCGTCGTCTTCTGCAATTAATATTTTCAATTTTTTATTCAGGGCCTCTGTTTCTACAGCTGCACCAACTTCGCCGGAGGTAATTTTTTCAAGTGGTCTGGCATTATAAGGAAGGGTGAAATAAAAGGTTGACCCTTCTCCCATGGTGCTTTCAACCCATATTTTTCCTCCTAACATTTCGATGTATGCCTTTGAAATAGCCAGACCAAGTCCGGCTCCCTGAAAAGCTCTTTTATCGCTGATGTCGGCCTGCATAAAACGTTCAAAAATCACCAGCTGTCTCTCCGGTGCAATACCAATACCGGTATCCCTGACAAAAAACTCCAGATTTGAACCTTTTTTTAAGTATCCGAATTCTATTGAACCTTTATCGCTGAACTTAATTGCATTTTTTACAAGATTGGTAAGAATTGCATAGACCTTTTCGCGATCAGTGTTAATAACGGATTCTTTTGATGGCAGGGAGTTTTTAATAGAAAGCTGCAGCCCTCTGGCATCTGCATCAGCCTTGAAGAAGGAATATATGTATTCAATCAGCTGATTTACATTCGATTCCTGAAAATCCACTTTAGTCTGCCCTGATTCAATTTTTGAAATATCAATGATATCGTTAATAATATTCAGCATGCGCACCCCGCTGTTTTCAATTATCTGAATATATTCCTGTTGCTCCTTACCGGATAGTTTTGTCTCTTTTAATAGTCCGGCAAACCCCAGAATTCCGTTCATGGGTGTTCGTATTTCGTGACTCATATTAGCCAGGAATGCTGATTTTAAGCGATCGCTCTCCTGGGCTTGTTCTTTAGCAGTAATAAGGGCCTTCTCTGCCAGCTTCCGCCTTGTGATGTCAATTGCAGTACCCTGGGTGCCAATGAGGTTTCCCTGCTGATCAATAAGTGGAATAGCGTTGAAAAGAAGCGTTATTTCCCTCCCATCCTTGGTCAAATGATTGGTTTCGTATTCTTTTACTGATCCACCCCGCAATTGCCTTGCGAATTCAAGCTTATCTTTTTCAAAAACTTCAGGAGAAACAAATTGGCTAAATGATTTACCCAGCATTTCATCGACTTTATACCCGTGTGTGTTTTCCCAGGCAGGATTCAAATAAGTAAACCGGCCTTTCAAATCACATTTCCAAATGAGTTCCTGAGCAGTTTCAACCAAGCTGCGGTATTTTCTTTCACTTTGGTAAAGGGCAATCTCAGATCGTTTGTTTTCAGTGATATCCCGCAAAAACACGATGAACCGGCCTTCTTCAAATTTCCTGTACATAACACTAATCTCCACATCAAAAAGGGTCCCATCCTTGCGACGGTGACGTGTTTCAAAACGGTCGTCACCCAGGAAAATGATTTTTTGTAAATGATTCGCCCATTTATCAGCAGTTTCAAGAGCCTCGAGATCGGTAATCCGCATTGAGGTCAACTCACTATTTGCATAGCCACTCATCCGGCAATAGGCTTCATTGACCTCCAATAATCCACCCTCATTGTCAACTAACCAGAAACCATCCATAGCTGTAAGAATGATAGTCTTATGCAGATCCTCCGTTCGCTGAAATTCCACTTCCTCCATTTTGAGGTCAGCAATACCCAATTCGAGTAGTGACCTCCTTAACCGGTCATTCTCATTTCTCAATTCCTCAATCTCATTTATAAATTCTTCTTCGGATTTTCCTGAATTATTCATAATTGCTTTTTTAGGATATAATGAAGGTATCAGAAAAAGCTCAAACCATCTGTTTAAGTTTTTGTTCAGATCTTCCTAAAGGAACTTAAAACAAAAATTTAAATAATTTTCAATTACTACCCGATGTAAATTTACATCGATTTTTAAAATTCCGGATGGATAATCCGGAATTTTTTTGGCTCTATAACATTGGAAGTGGGGATACAATTTTTTCAAATTTGAATCAAAGGCGATCACAACATTAGTAATCCGTTATCCCTTAAATGTTTGATAGGCGGGCTATTCCAGAATAGCACAAAGTCATTTCCCGTTTGCTCTTCAAAATCACTCATAAGTTCGCCATAAGTAGCATTCTTCTGATTACTCACCTGAAACTCCGGTATTCGCTCCATCAGCCATTTGCCATCCTGTTGTTTTAATTGAATCGCCAAATTCCCTTTTTTATTCAGGAAAGTAAGTTCAGCCATTTCAAAGGTCTGGTTCTTTTTTTTCCGGGTATAATACCGGATCAGAGGGATGCCTCCCAACCATACAATTTTAACGCTTGAACTAACAGGCTCATACTCCTCTACGGAAATATTCTGGTGTATCAGTTCCGGTGAAATCGTTGTTTGCGGAACTTTTGTCTCGAACCAATTGGTTAGTGGAATATCGAAACCTAAACCATGCATATAATTGAAGAGCGATTTCCGGAGCCCTTCACTGAACAGTTCATGGTTTGCACCCGAGGGATCGCTATGAATCATATCATTGTTTGCGAATGCTCCGGGAGTCTGATTCTCAATCTTAACCTTGAATTGATCAGGATTCAGACCTATCGGGCTATGAGCGGTCATGGCAAACAAGTGCCAGAATCCGGACTGAACAACACCGGCTTCAAATAGTTGTCTTACAACTTCAAGTGAATCAATGGTCTCCTGTGCAGTCTGGGTGGGAAAGCCATACATCAGATAGGCATGCACCATGATGCCGGCCCTGGTAAAATGATCCGTTACCTTT
>TBL_comb47_HYPODRAFT_10008348_pt1 | contig 10607 bp, 12 predicted proteins | sample TroBogypolimnion_40_FD_10682 | JGI IMG/M metagenome (IMG submission 10682)
CCCACCATGCCGATATTCGTAACGAACAGTGCATTTTTTATTGGCGCATAGTGTCCGTCGCCCCAGACAATATTTGCGGATCCGCTGTGCAGATCATGTATGACATCCAGACCAGTCGGATCCAAAGCGCCATTTATCACTCCCCAGGCTTTCGTCCCGGCATACCGCCAGGTATCTCCCAGCAATATCTTGGTTGAAGGTTTTCTGACACTGCTGTTTTTCCACGGCGTATAACTTTGTCTATTACTGCTGGTCATAGTGCCAATATAAGTTTGTCCGAAACCATTATCATAGTTGTATCCGATGGAAATATACTGATATCTGGACGGGGAAGTAGGCTTTTCAATACAATTGTCGGGACCGAATGTCAGCGGGTCGGTCAACATTGTCGCTGACGGACACATAAAGATTTTAGGCGATGGCAGATATTTGTTAGATTTTAAACACCACGCCCAGTTCAATGCATTCCTGTCAATCGGGTTATTAAAGTTGACTGGCACATAATAGCCGTCATAGTCATTTTGATAAAAAGAGAAAGCGGTGCCAATCTGTTTCATTCTGTTTGCGCAATCGGATTGTCTGGCCTTTTCCCTGGCCTGGTTCAGCGCGGGAAGCAGCATTCCGGCGAGGATCGCGATGATGGCGATCACCACGAGGAGTTCAATGAGTGTAAAATTCTTCGTTTTCATTTGTCACCTTTTAGTTAATATTGCTAATTAATCTCTATTTTATGCGGCACACCCCACATGTGCTGCGTTGTACCAGTTTCGGCTCAACCCAAATCTGCGGTTCGTAAATCTTTTTGCCATCCATCAGCCGGCGTAAAATAGTCAGAGAATTGCTGACCATCGCTTCAAGGTCGCGCTCAATACAAGAGACTGCCGGATAAATTCTTTCGGCCTCCCAGGCGGCGCCGCCGCCGATAATACTGATATCTTCCGGAATTCTAAGCCCGGCCTCAGTTATCGCATGAATCGCGGCATAAACCAGCCGCATGTCATTGCAAATCATAGCAGTGGGACGCTTTTTGCGGCGCAGCAGTTGCCGGGTGTATTCCACTCCGTCCTGAACGGAGTCAAGATCACCACGCAGCGCAAACTCATGGACCAGTCTGCCGCCATCCGTATCAAGTTGCAACTCTTTAATTGCCTGTTCAAAACCTTCAAACGCCAGCCTATGGCATCCGTACTCTCGCGGCCCGCCCAGATAAGCTATCCGCCGGTGGCCGCGCGCCGCCAGGTACTGCGCCGCGTTTAAAATCCCTTCATTGGTCCTTGACCATACGGAATAAGTATATGGTTCATCAATCGCCACCATCGGGAAATTCCTGATTTCAACCCACTCCCGCAGGCTCTCCAATATAGCTCCGGCGTGAATCATGCCCCCCGCGAAGCCGCCGTAAAGAAAATACGGTATATGATTCGAACTATCTTGCGGCTCCGGATCCATAAACTCAATATGAGTCTTTATATTTTCCCGGTCGCATTCCTGGATGAAATCAATCAGCAAGCCATGAAAAAAACCGGACCCGGGGACAGCGTTAGGGTATTCGCAAATCACCATGCCGATATCGGAAGGGTGTTTGGCCTTAAGCAGTTTCGCCGCCACGTTCGGATAATAATTCATATCCTGAGCGATCTCAGAAACCTTTTTGCGCACATCGTCGCTGATCCGCCCGGTACCGTTCAATGCAGCCGAAACCGTGGCTATTCCAACCCCGGAGCGCTCCGCAATATCTTTAAGTTTAACTTTATACATCGACTATATCCCTAAATAAGTGCAATAACGATTGCAATAACGTTCTCTCATATGTATAATTATAAGTCATTCGATAACTTTTGTCAATACCAGAAGACCTTTCTGCCGCAATAAAGAATGAAACTAAATTTTAAAAATTAACGAAGCCCAACAGCCATCGAGTCCCTCATGTTATTATTTTAGAGGCCTTTTCCACTTCATGTCCGGGTCCTTTCGGTTATTTTCGTTGATAGTTGAATTCCTGTGTGAAATTTTTTTTGAAATGCTCCCGGCGAAGAGCCGCACTGTCTCCGGAAAAAGTGACAAAAGGTCAACACATCCGGAAACCCCATGTATGACGCCACTTCACTGGCGTTCATATGCGTGAACTCCAGATAATGGCAGGCGATGCGGCTTCTTTCATGGTCGATGAATTGCTTGGCGCCCTGTCCGGTTTCCTTTTTGATGAGAACCGAGAAATGCCCGGGCGAATAAGAAAAATGCCCAGCCGCTTCCTCCAGCGAAAACGGGCGGCCGTTATTTTCAATCAGCAACTGCCGCAATTGCCCTGCCAGTGTCAACTGGTTGTTACGGTTGCGGTAGTAACGGACCAGCATTGCCTGCAGCAACGGCTCCAAAATGGTCACATAGTTGTCTTCGCCGGTTACCGGGACGTCCCGGAATTCTCCTGATTTTTGCTCCGGAAAAAGCTCCCGGACCAGCGTTTGAATGATGCTGATATGCGCCCGGGTTTCCCGGCTCTCCGACAGATACAGCGCTTCAAAATTACCGATCTCAAGTGTGCGCATATGAAATTTAAAAGAAAAGCAGCCGAACTCCCCGGCCGGATAGATGATCTTGTGGCGGCATTGCGGCGGAATAATCAAAATATTCCACGGCTTGACATGGTATTTTTTGTTTTCGCAATAAAAAAAGGCCTCTCCGGTATCGGCAAGATTCATCTGCCAATAGTGATGCATGTGCTGCTCCAACAGTTTCGGTCCCCGGGTGATGGTGTAATCCCAAAACTGAAGTGAAGCGGTAAAGTCGGATAATAACTGAGGCATATTACAGCACCCCCTTTCTGATGATAAGATTGGCGAATCGGCGGCGCTCGCCGGTTACTACGCAGGCGCGAACCCGCCCGGCCCGGGTATAAAACTCCTCACCGGGCAGAAACTCCATACAGGGAACATCACAATTGGATTGATTGATGATGTCAAGATAAAGTTTAGCAAGTTCCCGGTTGTCGCACCCGTTGGAACTCGCCGGCATATAAAGCGGTTGCGTTTTGTAGTCCAAATTCCACAACGGCATCACCGCCGCCAGCAGCGCGGGGATATCCGCTCCGGGCAACTGAATTACTTTGCTGCAAAACTTCCCGGCGGGAAAATTAGCGTCGGCCAGCAATAACTCCTCGCCATGTCCCATTTCAGAGAGCAGCATCAGAAGTTCCGGTGCAATCAGAGGTGAAATTCCTTTGAGCATATCTTTCACCATTCGGCTACAACGCCGTCCCCGGTGCGCCACAGCGGATTCTTCCAGTCGTGTCCGACCCGCGCCGCTTCGCGCACTTTTTCTTCGTTGATGGTGATCCCCAATCCCGGCAGATTGTTGCGGTAAACAAACCCGTCGCGATATTCAAAGACGCTGCGATCACTCAGATAATCCAGCAAATCGGCGCCCTGATTGTAATGAATCCCGAGGCTCTGCTCCTGAATCACCGCATTGGGAGTGCCGTAATCCAGTTGCAAACTCGCCGCCAGCGCAATCGGCCCCAGCGGACAATGAGGGGCGACGGCGACGTCATAACACTCCGCCATGGCCGCAATCTTTCTTACTTCGAGAATGCCGCCTGCATGACATAAATCCGGCTGGATGATATCCACCGCACCGCTCTGCAAAATCTCTTTGAATCCCCAGCGGGTATAATTACGCTCGCCGGTGGCAATGGGGGTCACCGTGTGACGGCGCAACTCTTTGATGACGTCCAGATTTTCAATCAGTACCGGTTCTTCGATAAACAGCAATCGAAAGCATTCGAGTTCTTTCATCAAAATCCGCGCCATCGCCTGATGCACCCGTCCGTGAAAATCGACGGCAATATCAAATTTGGGGCCGAGCGCGTCACGAATCGCACCAACGCGCGACACCGCGGCATCCAGTTTTTCATAAGAGTCGAGGTAATCCAACTCCTCCGTTCCGTTCATCTTGATAGCGCTGTAACCTTGTGCCGCCTTCTCTTTTGCCGCCGCCACCACATCCGCTGGCCGATCGCCGCCGATCCAGGAATAAACCCGGATGCGCTCCCGCACCGGGCCGCCCAGAAGATCGTAAACGGGGACTCCAAGTGATTTGCCTTTAATATCCCAGAGCGCCTGCTCTATTCCCGACATGGCGCTGGAGAGAATCGGACCGCCCCGGTAAAATCCGCCCCGGTAAAGGATTTGCCAGATATCTTCGATATGTCCGGCATCCAGATTTAACAGCAATCCTTCCGCCTCCCGCACGGCGGCGGCGACCGTCTCCGCCCGGCCTTCGACAACCGGTTCCCCCCAACCTTCCAGGCCGTCATCGGTGGTGATTTTCAGAAACAGCCACCGGGGCGGAACTTTAAACAATTCCAATTTGGCAATTTTCATTTTTAAGTCCTGTTGTTTTCAATACTTTCGTAATAATCCAAAGAGGGGCCGAGTTCCGTTTTCAATGGTTCGGTAATCCGATTGAGACATTGTACGACATCCGCCGGCAGCACGCGTTGCGCGGCACGGACGTTTGCCTCCAGCCGCTCCGGACTGCGGGAGCCGACCAATGCACAACAAATATCAGCGTTGCTGACGGCCCAGCGGATGGCCAACTCCGGCAGCAGCGAGTGCGACCGGGCCGCCTCTTTATGAAGTTCCGACAAAGTTTCCCGCAACGTCTCCTCAGCCCCCGGACCGCCATGCCGCGCCAGCGGATTCCGGCGACTGTCAAAGTGGCGTGTCCGTTTAAGCTGAGGCGGCAGGGCGTCAATATCCGTCAATGTTTTACCCAATACACCTTGCAGGAGCGTCATATAACTGATGATACCGATGTGCCGTTGCCGGCAAACATCAAGACAGTCAAATTCAATCGCCCGGCAAAGAAGGTTATAGGGCAACTCATTGACTGTCGGCTGCAGTGTCAGCTCCGCCAGCCGCTCCGGGCTGAAATTGCTGACGCCAAAGTGGCAAATCTTGCCGGATTTGCGCAATTGGGCAAACTCCGCTTGAACCACCTCCAATCCCGGAGGATTGGCAATCTTTTGGGGGTCGTCCGTAAAATGCTTGAGCGAAATGGCATTGACCGGCCAATGCAACATATAAAGGTCAAGATAATCTGTACCGAGTCGGGCCAGCGAAGCCTCGCAGTGACGCGTAATCTCACCCGGGTAACAATTGGAGGGGGCAATTTTACTGCCGACGATTACCCGGTCGCGCCGAAAGGGCCGGAGCGCCAAACCCAAAGAAGTTTCACTGCGTCCGTCATTATAGACTTCGGCCGTGTCAAAGTAATTGATGCCGAAATCAATCGCTTTGGCTACGATCAGGTCGGTATCCTTTTGGCTGCTCGTACCCCAGTAGTCACCGCCGCCAAACTCCCAGCAACCAAGACCGAGCGGAAAAAGTTCCAGATCCGAATGACCGCATTTACGTTTTTGCATATTTAACCCCTTACCGTTGCTCCGGAAATTTTAAAAACAAAGGTCTCCGGCATCACCGGAATCCGGTACTGAAAATTCTCAGGGACAAAGAGAATGACAGTATCGTCCCGGCGCTCCCATTTGACTTGATCGGGAAGGCCGAGCACGGTAATTTTTACCTCATTTAACAACTCAAGATGCTCCAATATTACTTGTTTTCCGTCCAGCTTCCAATTCAACACCGCCGCGTAAACGGTTTTACCATCCTTGCTTCTCGTGTATCGGATGGAGTCGCCATCGTTATAACGGGCGCATGCACGGGTCCCGTAAACCGCTTCACCATTGACTTTGAGCCAGCGGCCGACCGCAAGCATGCGATCAACGCAACGCCAATCCCAAACGCCGTTTCCATCCGGCCCGTAACCGAGTTGAAAAGCGCCGCCCTTGGAAATAATATCCATAAGATTGCTGATAATCCAGCTCACCGGTTTATATTCATCGTCACGCTGATAAGAAAAGTGACGTGATCCGGGATAAATAACCTTCCACGGCAGCGGAACGGAACTTTTATCCTCCGGGTCTTCAAGCGACGGAACCACCCGTTCCGGAGTCTGATAATCGCCATAAGGGTCAATGCCGCGGTGCCGGATCAGTAACTCCGGCTGGAGCTTACGGATCATTTTGACCGTCTCCACCAAATCCCGGCGGATACCGCATGCTTCCCCCTGCTCCATGTGCAAAATCCCGGCGGCCAATTGAAAATCGGGATCAAAACCGGGGAATGCCATATCCAGCGACAAAATATCCAGCTTCCCGTAGTTGGAGCAAAGTTCCCGAAGTTGCTCGCGGTGCCGGGCGATAAAACGGGCGTATCCCGCCGGATCACTTTGCCGGGTGTACGCCGGATCATACTGATAATTCCACTGATCCACCCTGAAATCGGAGTCAAACCAGTCAATATGAGAATAATACAACCCGACGCCAAGTCCGGCCCGGCGTCCGGCATCGACCAATTCCCGGGTAACATCCCGCCGGAAAGGCGTCTCCATGATGCTGTACTTTAAATCGCATCCGACCATATTTCCAGTGTTGTGATCCCGTCTGCGCCTGATGCGCGTCGCCGTGTCAAAAAGCGAAAATCCGTCATGATGTTTGGTGGTAAACGTGAAAAACTGGAATCCGGCCGCGCGAAAGAGAGTGACCCATTGGTCCGCATCAAAACCATTCGGATTCCAGCAATGATAGATGTTTTCATAAAGCGCCCGGGAAGCCGGATCGTTGCGCTCGGTGAGATTCCAGGACTCGCGGCTGTCGCCCAAAACGGAATAAATCCCCCAATGGATCCGAATGCCGAATTTCCAGTCGAGCAACTTTTCCAAAGCAGCTTTGCCGGCATGGCAATAATCCAAATCGGCATAACGATACCCGAGGTATTTCTTTCTGAGCTCATTCTCTTCTTGCGTTGAGGCTCCGTCGATGCCGTTCCAGCCAGCCATATGTTTGATGTCTCCATGTTCTCAATTTTAAATCGTCTTTAATAATTATACTGCATTTTTTGATGAAAAAAAAGCATAAAAAGCGATAAAATATGTCAATATCAAAGATTTTACCGATATTAAAGGGCTGGACAATGATTTCATCAAAGGCCTGGATGACTCGAATTTGCAGTGGAGTTTCTTTGCCGTAGCGGCTCTCTCAGGTCAAAAAAACAACAATGACTCAATATAGCCGAAAATCCTGAATTCCCATTCGATATTCCATTCATCAGTTTTTAATTCATGATATCCTCCGTCCGGCGCTACGATCCCGGGGGCGGATTCCGGAATGGATGCTAAAGTAATTTGATTATCCGGCGGAAACTCATTGTACAGATCAAGCAGTTTTTTACTGCGAACATGCAATCCGTCCGCGGACGGATTATAAATAACCGGAATTTTGTCCGGATGCCGGAATTCCAGCGCCGCCAGCATTATTTCTCTGTGGATGCCTATAATTACGCCTGCATTTAAAAATTTTACAGTCATTGCTTTTTGTTGAGTTTATATCAATTTGTTCACATTTTATTTTCAAACAACAATCAACGATTTGACAAATTGTTTTTTTTGAGTATTATATAGAAAACATATTAATTCTATAGAATAATGAAAATGTCTTTAAAACAAAAAGCGTATGAGCACATTCTGTCGGAGATAATTTCCGGCAAAATTGAGCCCGGCAGACGTTTATGCGAAGTCAGTCTGGCCAAAACAATCGGCATAAGTCCAACGCCATTACGGGAAGCATTCCGTCAGCTTACAGCGGAGGGGATACTGGAGCATCGCCCTAATTCAGGAATTATCGTTGCGGCGATAACCACACAAAAGATCAATGAACTGTATGAAGCGCGAGAAGCGCTTGAATCTTTTTGCGCCCGGCAGGCCGCTCTGAAAATGAACCGGCTCGATACCGACAGGTTGAAACAATGCCTGACCCGGCAGTCGGCAATCGCAAATGAGTTGAAAAAATCAGCTAGAGAAACTTTCAGTCCGGCAGAAGAAATGGAATATATGAAAGCGGATGCGGAGTTTCATCTTCTTATTCTGGGGTCCGCAGAAAATTCGATAATCAACAAAACCATGCGGGAATGTCATATCCTCGGTCGTCTGCTGGGTTTTAACAGTCACAAACATACATTTAAGCAGGTTTCAACCACGATCAAACAGCATCAGGAAATTCTGAAGCATATAAAGAAACAGAATCCCGATAAGGCGGAACATTGGATTAAAGCCCATATCCATTTCAGCAGGAATACGGCGCTGGCTAACAGAAAAACTGACAATGCGGCAGATAACGACCGGAAAACATATTCAGAAAAATTATATAATTCCATTTATAAAATGGAAACGGAATAACTGGAAGAAAAGCAATGAATACCGATTCGTTAAAACCGGCAAAAATAAACTGTTCTCCGGACATAAAATACCAAACGGCATCCCGGCAGTTTCAAGGAATACCCGGCATAGCGATTACTCAGGGAAACCGTCTGTTCGCCACATGGTATTCCGGATGGAGTCAACGAAGGGCCGGACCATTTTGCATTATTGGTACAAAGCAATGATATGGGAAAAACCTGGGAAGGCGGACTGCTGCTGGATGAACGCGATGGTGTTTCATACCCTGACGGGATTGAGGATAAAGACGGTGTAATTAGAATAATTTATGATTATGAACGCCAAAAAGAAGGTTCAATTTTTATGGTGGAATTCATGGATGATGATGTTTTGTCCGGTAAATGTATAACCCCGCAAGCAAAATTGAAAATGTTAATAAATAAAACAGGCATAAAAAAATGAAAAACCTTTTTACTGAAGAATTAATGAGTAGAATAGAGAATTGCGGTGTAATCGCCGTATTGGTCATTGACCGGGTGGAAGATGCCGTACCGTTGGCAAAATCCCTGCTTGCCGGCGGCATCAACGTTATGGAGTTGACGCTGCGCACACCGGCAGCAATCGACGCCTTGAAAGAAATAATGCGCAATGTGCCTGAAATGATCGCCGGCATCGGCACTATTCTCACCCCGGAACAGGTATTAGAAGCGAAGGCTGCTGGTGCGGCGTTCGGTGTTGCTCCCGGCATGAATTCGCGAGTCGTCGCAAAAGCAAAAGAGGCCGGACTGCCTTTTGCTCCGGGTATATGTACCCCGTCCGATATTGAAGCCGCGTTAGAGCATGGTTGCCGCCTGTTGAAATTCTTTCCGGCGGAAACCTGCGGCGGACTCAAACATTTGAAAAACATGTCGGCGCCTTATCTGCATCTTGGTTTGAAATTCATCCCTCTCGGCGGGCTTGACCAGAATAATCTGGCTTCATATCTGAGCGAACCGTCGGTTGCAGCGGTCGGCGGTTCATGGATTGCCAAACGTGAAACGATAAAGGCTAATGACTGGACTGCGATAACCTCCGCAGCCGCAAAAGCAACTGAAACAATTAAAACAATAAAAGGAAAATAAGAGATGAATAATAAAATTGTTACTTTCGGCGAAGTTATGGGACGTTTTGCGCCTGATGAATTCCTGCGGTTTGCTCAGGTGATGCCAGGAAAACTTAACTTGACATTTGGCGGCGCAGAATCAAACGTTGCCGGCTCGATTGCTTTGCTTGGCGGCAACGCCGCGTTTATCTCTGCGCTTCCGAAAAACGCTCTCGGCGATGCCTGTATCGCATTTTTCCGTTCTATTGGTGTCGACACATCTGGAATCGTGCGTTCGAACAAAGGCCGGCTTGGTCTCTATTTTCTGGAAACCGGAGCTAATCAACGTCCCGGCAATGTCATCTATGACCGTGAGAATGCAACCGTCGCCATAACCCCGGCTGACGCTTATGACTGGAATAAAATATTTGCCGGCGCATCATGGTTCCATATCAGCGGGATCACTCCAGCCATTTCCATGACCGCTGTCGAAGCCTCACTCGCCGCAGTAAAGGCGGCACAAAAAAACAATGTGACTGTTTCCTGTGACCTGAACTTCCGCAAAAAACTCTGGAATTGGAACTCATCGGCAAAACCGTGTGAACTGGCGGAGAAAACCATGCGCGAAATACTTCCTTATGTGGATGTGGTTATCGCCAATGAAGAGGACGCCTCGGACGTATTGGGAATACATGCGGCGGATACTGACGTCAATTCCGGCAAAATTGCTATCGAAAAATATCCTCAGGTTGCCGCGAAAATTGTTTCACAGTTCCCCAATGTGGCAAAAGTCGCTATCACCCTCCGGGAAAGCATTTCCGCCAGTCATAATAACTGGGGCGCAATGCTCTACGATACAAGAACTCAAGAGGCATTTTACGCGCCGCTGAAATCCGGCAAATACGAATCTTACGAAATAAAAAACATTGTGGATCGTGTCGGCGGCGGTGACTCCTTTGCCGCAGGATTGATTTTTGCGCTGACCACTCCGGAACTTTCGGAAAACAGTAAAGCCATTGCGTTTGCGGTTGCGGCTTCATGTCTGGCGCATTCAATTTCCGGAGATATAAATTATTCTTCAAGACAGGAAGTCGAAGCGCTGATGGGGGGTTCCGGTTCAGGCCGGGTGGTCAGATAAACTATTCGAACCAAGTTGAAAAATCCAATCATGCGGCTTTTTAGAAATGTTCTTTTGCCTTCTCCTGGTATTTCGTTCTTAAAATAATGTATTATTTAAGAACAGCGACCTCTTCCA
>TBL_comb47_HYPODRAFT_10008349_pt1 | contig 10606 bp, 9 predicted proteins | sample TroBogypolimnion_40_FD_10682 | JGI IMG/M metagenome (IMG submission 10682)
CACGGTTTCTTGACTGCCCTTCAGTGACACCCTTGAAAAATCTTGCATATAATTTTCACTTAAAATTAAGTATCATGAAAAAGTTTCAAAAACATTTTGTAGGAAAAGGCAAACAGGTAGAAGGTCTCCAAATTATCAAAGTAACCGTAAACATGGATGATCTGAACGATCTCTCTTACGAATTCAACGGCGAAACTTACGCCACATTCGAAGTTGCAAAAATGAAAACAGCAGACCAGTTCGGTCGCGAATTTACAGTCTATGTAAGTCGCAAAGAAGAAGTGGCAGACGAACCAGAAACTGAAAAACAAACCAAACCGGAAACAAAAATGAAAAGGCCGGCTAAAAAAGTAAAGGAGAGCATCGATGAAGTAGCCAATCTTCCCTTCTAAAGTAGAAAAAACCCTCTAATCAGGGTTTTTTTATGTTCGATTTTTTTTCTGAGAAATACCCTTTTACACTCAAATTAGCGGACAAAGTTATTGATCGCCAGCCGGAAATGTAAAGGGCCGTCCAGCGATACTGTTTAATCCTTAGGCGTTTCGCCTCCCGGCACTTCGTGCTTGTTCAGTTTCCCAACCGGACAATGAGCGGAGTCGAATTGCCGGTTGAGAAACTGACATTCGCCCATTGACAAAATCCGCCTGGCTCAATATTAAATGCCCGTAATTTAAGTATAACCGGCGAGCCAGATGCCAAAATAAATCCGTAAGGCAACGGTAGATGATTATGAGTAAGAATAATGGTTCTACAGTAACCCGTGAAGAAGCGGTTGCTATGATTGAGTTGATTGAAGTAGAAGCAGTAGTTGCTGCTGTTGAAGTTCCTGAACCAGTCGTTTTAACGATTGTGAAGCCGGAGCCGGTAACTGTTCCCCGGAAACTTTCACTGGACGAACGTATTCAGAAGGTAGAAGATCTGAGTTTGTTGATTGACCGTTACCGGATCTTAAACGAAAGCCGCAGGAAGTTGCAGACTTTCCAACTGGGTGCCGATGGGCTCAGCTCGTCAATTCAATTGCGCGATGCTGCAGGAAATGAGTTCAGAACCTCAAACTCCGCAGTTATCAACACCGTCATCGACGAGATGAAACGGACGCTTGACACCAAAGTCCGCGAAGTTGAAGATCTGATTGACCTTTGAAAATTGGGAGCAGTGCTCCCTTTTTTTGCTCGCGACGGAGAAAATAGTTGCACCTGTTAGTAAAATATCGACACTTATCAAATAAAGCGATACATCTTCAATAATGTCAGTAATTTTGAAATATTCCGCATAAATGTAAATTAAGTTTAATTAATTTTAACCTATTAATTAAATTGGTCGAATAAATATAAGAATCATCTTATATCAATAGTTTATAAGGTTTTTTATAATCTTTGATCCAGGTTAATACAATACTGAAATAAACACTACTGGATGTGTTTACTGTACGAATTAAACCAATGAACGTGACTAGTTAAGTTTATTTCTGTGTTAGCCGCTATGCTTTAGGGGACAGAGAAAATTTGAAACTGACTGCAAGTATAAAATAGACAAATGGAGGAGAATAAAAAAATTGACACTGCTTTTAAACTACTTGACAATGTTCAGAACTTGATAAAGTTTGCTGACACGAAAATCAATGTACTACTTGTCATTAGTGGCGTAACGACAACTTTTATTTTGACCAACTTTCAAAACTTGTATGACCTTAACTGTGTTTCAAAATTTGTTCTTGGACTTTTTTTCTTAACGTTTATCTGCTTTGTCATTCTTTCGCTTCAGACAATTTCACCTCGTACTGATAAACACACAGGTAATTCTCCTGCCAAAACCATTTATTTTCAGCACATTTCAAAGAGAATTAAAGTCAAAGATTTTATTGACGACTACAACAAATTGACTACTGAAAGTTGTTTGACAGATATTCTTTATCAAGTTTACGAGAACTCAAAAATCGCAGACAAAAAATTTGCATTTTATAATTACAGCTTGACCGCTTTAAGTCTTCAAATACTTTTCTTTTTTCTTTTACTTGGACTTAAATTCTTCCTCTAGTATGGGCTATATCACAGACCTTGAGAATAAAATTAAAGATTACATGGACGGTGATTATGAAATCACCGAAACCAATACAATTCCTTCAGCTGAAAATGTTCCGTTTGGTAAAAAAGCATTTAAAATCCAATTGGCTTCACTTTGTATTGACTTAAGAAAATCTACCGACTTATTGAGAATTCACAATAAAGAGACTTGCGGTAAAATTCACAAATCATACATAACGATTGTTAGTAAAATTATTGCCGAGAACGGTGGCCAATTAAGGAGTTTTAATGGCGACAGTGCATTAGCTTTTTGGACTGCTAAATACAAAAGCGACATTGACGATGTAGTAAGAACTGCAATGAAACTTAAATGGGCTTTGGACATTAAGTTCTCAAAATATTTTGAAGAATATTCTAAAATTGACTTTGGAATTGGGGTTGATTTTGGCGATGTTTATATAGTTCGAGCTGGACTTCCGAAGAATGGCAACAACAATGATTTAGTTTTTCTTGGAATGTGTGTGAACTTTTCTTGTTTGATTGCAAATCAGGCATATGGTCCAAATCATGTTGAGATTTCTACTGCAACCTATGCTAACCTATCAGACAATTTACTTTACGGCACAGACAGTAACGGCTATAAACAAAATATGTGGCTTAACGGGATTGCAAAATGGAAAGGAAAAGACTGGAATACCAAACTAACTTCATGGCATTGGAGAATTGATGACTAAAATGAAACAACACAACTTAGGACGGACAATAGCCCATGCGGCTAACATCAGCTACCTGGCAAGTGCGGCAGCAGTGGTTTTCGGCGTGTATCTTTCCGCTCAGGCAGCTTATCGACTTGATAGGAAATCGCCCGCAATCCGCCCGTGCGTGTTGCTTCCTACGTTGGCGGCAGGTATGCTTAAGTGCTGAACACTATAATCGAACAATTAAAAAGCTGAACACTATGATCGAACAATTTAAAAATGAATTCCATTTAATGCTCCGAGAGCAAATTGGATATTACACATGGTTGAAAAACTATTCATATCATATGGAAAGGTTAGTTTATGGAAAAAGAGACTGTCCATGTTATCATGACAGAAACGACCATAAATTTATTAGAGAAATATTAAAGGATCAGGTTTGTGATAACAAATTGATTGATTTGTTATTCAAATCTTTAATACGGTCAGAAATTCGATTTGTTCACAGGTTTATTCCACAGAGAAGCCATGAAGAAAGATTAACTGGAAATTTGGTTTCTGAAATGTCGAATTCTATCGAACTGATAAAGGATCTATTCAAAGTAGCCTCTATAGAAGAATATGGAGTTGAAAAACAAATTGATTTTTTCTATTTTGATATGTCCAAAGGGGGAAAATTAGAAAGCTATACAGGTGCAGATTTAGCTTTAGGTTTCTATATTGATTTACCCGATTACCCTAAAACATATAAATCTTTTGTTTTTCAAGCGAAGAAGCTGAATAGCTCATCCCAATTAGATTTAAAGCAATATCAAACATTAACTAATAATTTTTCTGACAACTCTGCTTATTTGTTCTATGATACTGACTTTAAAACTCTTAATTGCCCATTTGTTTTAACAACAAATGATTATAATTTAAAGAATAATTCTGAAGAGGCTATAAAAAATCATACCAAATCGTTTTCTATAAGTAAGTCTAATGTATATAATGGTTTGCCATTGTCATCATTTATTATTTTTTCATTACTTGAGAATGTTGAGAAAGGACAACCTCATCATTCTTTACATAGTTTGATTGATTTTTTTAAAAACTCAAACAGAGATATCGAATTTAATGGAAGGCTAGCAATTTTTAGCATCGGTAACCCTCTTAACTATTCAATAAATGACGATGGAGGAATACAATTCAATGAGTAATTGCCTGAAACATATAATTTAATAGCATATTTTAGTGACCTAGTTCAATTAATGTTAACCAAATACTAGAAATTATGGACATAACAATTACAATCAGCGATGATGAACTTTCTTTAGCTGATAAATCATTAATAAAAGAATGTCTGGGGCTAACAACAGACCAACAACTCACAGATGCACTTATTAAGTTGTCCAAGACAGCTTTTATGGAATATGTAAAAATGTTTAAGGAAAAAGGTCTTCCTACAAGAGCAGATGAAGTCCAACAAGAACGACTTTTCTTTCTACTCAATCATTATTATGAAAATCGAATTCCAAGTGAAAATGAGATTTCGTCAATTTTTCAATTAACTCCATCTCAAAGCAAAACATTGCTTCGAAATACTAAATCCAGATATAGAACTAAAATAAGTACTTACATAAAAAATACACTACTTACAACACTTAAATCTGCAATACAGGTTTCCCCGACCGATCCTTATGAGTTTGTATGCACTTCGCCCACAACTGTTGAGGAAATGAATTTAATAGTAAGTCAGAAAGGTCCTACACTACAACCAATTGAAAAAATAAGAGGAATTGCAAGTAAGTATACTTGTGCAATAGATACGTTTAACCTTCTAATAATAGAACTTGCATAATTATGGCAGATTTACTTTCAGCAATAAGTGTATTGCTTGTCTTTCTAACATTCCTATTGACAAGCATTGAAAAAGAAGTCTCTGATAAAACTAGTCAACGAAAACCAGAAAAAGCACAAACGCAAAATCGTAAAAATTTCAATAATGAATTGTTGCGTTTGTTGTTTATGAAAGTTGCCCCGGTTACTCTTATGTATTGCATTACTTTTTACTCACTTCTTCCTAAAGCAATTCATATTGTAACTACAAGCACTTTCCACATATGGGATTTTAATGAACTGAATACTATTTTTCTATTTATTGAGATTGGACTTTTGGGCTTGACAGCTTTTGCGATTACTAAGTTTTCACAACTCATTAAGAAAATTCGTGATAAAGTGTAGGCAATTATTTCTCCTAGAGAACAAAGCCAGCCGCCACAACAAAATGCCCGCAAGCCGGGTTTCAGTGCTTCGTTGACAGGAAATTAGTAAATTGAAAAGCAGTACTTCGTAGGAAGTTTATCAGGAAACTCCCGCCCAACTTGTATTTGAGAGACGTTATGAAAAACTTTAAAAACTGACAAAAAGGTTGAAGCACACGTATGAATACACTCATGATGCTAATCTTTTTTCAATTTATCTCAACAGCTTTTGGTTAGTTTGAGATAATGGGACATTATTTCATTAAAGTATGACACGTTTTGGCATACCCTATAATTAATTTTGACCACAATTAGCATTAACTAGAGTATATGGGTATAAAATTTATTGGTCATGCAGGTCTGTATTCATCGTGGAAGTAAAGAGATTGGAGGGAGTTGTGTGGAGGTTGTTTCTGATTGCGGGAAAAGAATAGTCCTGGATCTTGGATTACCCCTCGATGCCGAAAGCAATGAACAGAAGTATCTGCCAAATATTCCGGGATTGGATGGTAACGATGATTCTTTACTGGCTGTGCTGATTTCACATCCTCATCTAGACCATTTTGGATTACTAGGGCATATCTCGGGTAATATTCCTGTAATCATGGGTAAGGATGCGCGAAACATTTTAATCAAGGCTGCACCTTTTCTAAGAGGGGAGTGGTCGGTTCCGGCACATGGATTGAATTTTAAATCCGAAATTCCATTTGAGCTTGGTCCTTTCGTGATTACCCCTTATCTTATTGACCATTCCGGTTATGATGCCTATTCACTACTAATTGAGGCTAATGGGAAACGGTTGTTTTACAGCGGCGATTTCAGGATGCATGGCAGAAAGGCAAAACTGACTGAAAAACTTATGGCCCAACCACCGGAGAAGATTGATGTTTTATTACTGGAAGGCTCAACTCTTGGAAGAATTGGAGAGGATGAATCTTTTCCAAGTGAAATTGAAATTGAAGCCAGGCTTGCTGAGGTTTTTGCCCTGACGACAGGTCTTACTTTAGTACATACCTCGGCGCAAAATATCGACCGGGTTGTTTCTATTTTCAGAGCTTGCAAGAGAACCGGCAAAACCCTTGTTATTGACCTTTATACGGCAGTGGTTTTGGAAGCTACCGGGAATAAGAATATACCGCAATCTGACTGGCCTGAGATTGCCCTTTATATCCCTGAAAAGCAGCGAATACAGATCAAACAGAATCAGTGGTTTAACCTGTTAAAAAGGCACATAAAGAACCGGATTTTTATTGGCAATCTTCAATCTATTTCAAATAACAGCGTTTTGCTATTCCGCCCGTTAACTATGCATGATCTTGAAAATGCAGATTTACTTAAGAATGCTTTGTATATCTATTCACAATGGGAAGGATATTGGAACAAAGAAGAAAATGAATATTTCCGGGATTGGATTGAAAAGCATAAGATACCCAAGATTAGCATCCACACATCTGGTCATGCAAGCCCCAACGATTTAAAACGATTTGCAGAAGCCCTTGCGCCGGTCCGAATCGTTCCTATTCATACGTTTATGCCGGAGAAATATAAGGAATTATTTAATAATGTTGAATTAAACGCTGACGGCGTATATTGGGAGGTTTAACTATGTATTATTAGCGTACTTTAACAACTGATTTCTCAAACCATATCAAACCTAACGGATGCCTTTGCTGGCGTTATGAATTTGTTAGGAAATTTTACAATGTAAGACAGACCTGATAAAAGGGTAAAAATAAATGAATAATATCTAATATATTATGGGAACTTTACTGCGAGCAGTCTGCAATAAATGCGGGTATTCCAATACTGTTAATTTCGGTGCCGGGATGTTGAACTTTACTGAGGTTTGTAATGTACCTGTCATTAATAAAAAAAGTGGTAAATTAGAAATCAAAAATATCCTGGATAAAGATCTTTCAAAGGAGAATTACTCATTTTACAACGAGCCTGAAATGTATCAAGGGGAAGATTCTGGCAAGCGACACCAATGGGGAGATATTTTTTTAAGTGAAGAGAGAAATTTATGCCCAAGCTGCTTAAGGTTTACAATGAACTTTGAGTCAGAAGGTTTCTACGACTAGAAATATATTTAAGGTAATCTTGATTAAGCTTTGGCGAATAAAAAAGGAACTTTATTTCATTCTTATGAAGGAATCGATTGATGTACACAAAGTTTTTGCAGTATATTTCAAGGGATATGAAACTCTTGCATATGGTATTTCAGCCAAACTGAGTGAAGGGAACATGTGCCTGGATATTGACGGATACAAAACCGAACTGCCTCATCGTCTCAAAGAACAACAAGTCAAAGAGTTATTTAACGATAAAGATTCAATTTTTTGGGCCCCACTGGAAGATTTTGAGAAACAATGTGAAGAAGGAATATATGTAACTCATTCCGATTCAGTCTTAAAACCCTTTGTGATTCAAAATGGACAAGCCTACCTTCACCGTTATTTTCAATACGAAACCTGGATTATAGAAAATATTCGGAGACTTGGAAATAACTTCCGGATCATTACGGGCGGACCAGGAACAGGCAAAACCCACAGTGTATCAACTAATCTTGTGAAACTATTTTCTGAAAATCCTGACCTGAAAGTAGCCCTGGCGGCGCCAACGGGAAAAGCGGCTGCCCGGATGAATGAGGCTATTGCAAGGTTTGCAGAAGATCCTCATAACAAGATTGATGAAGTTGTTCTTACCAGGCTGATCGGACTAAAAGCTCAGACCATCCATCGTTTACTTGGATATATATCAGATAGTGTGTTTTTCAGGCATAACGAAAAGAACCGGCTCCCTTATGATGTAATAATCATAGATGAATGTTCGATGGTAGACGGAGCCATGATGGCCAAATTGCTCAATGCGATCGATGACCACACCATTGTTTACCTTCTTGGCGATAAAGACCAGCTCGCTTCAGTTGAAGCTGGTTCTGTATTTGGAGATCTCTGCCGTGCCAAAGAATCTGAACTGTTAAAGGGTAAAGTCGAAGTGAAGACAAAAAGCTGGCGGTTTGAACCCGGTATGGGGATTGGCAAATTTAGTCATGAAGTAATTGGTGGGAACGTTGATAATATTGACAGTTATACCGGTGATGACCAACTGATTATTGATACAACATCCTCAAAGGAGTTATTTGACCAATATGCCTTATTGTACAGGGAATATATCCTTGAGGATGACATCAAATTAGCGCTGCAGAAGCTTAACCGGGTTCGTTTTCTTTGTGTGACACGCGAAAACGATCTGAGTGTATCGCAAATTAATCAGCAGATTCAATATTTGTTGTCCACAAAAATTGAGGGATTTAAACCCAAATCAGAAGGATTTTATCATAATCAGCCGATCATCATTACCCAAAACGATTATCAGTTGGGCATTTTTAATGGTGATGTGGGAATTATCAGAAAGGAGAAAACAATAGACGGCGAGATTTTATTTGCCCATTTTGAAACTTCAGACGGTGTAACTAAAAAGATCCAGGCTGGCTATCTGAATCATTATGAACCTGTTTTTGCCATGACCATTCATAAAAGCCAGGGATCAGAATTTGATAATGTTGTTGTGCTGTTGCCTGAAAAACAAGGCGGGAAACTTCTTACACGGGAATTACTTTACACTGGGGTTACCCGTGCCAGGAAAAAGGTTTTGCTTCAAACCTCATTACAGGTACTTGAAAAATGTGTTGAAAGATCTGTTTCCCGGGCATCAGGGTTGGAGAAACGGTTAACAACGACAAATAATTGAAGCATCATGTATAACCTCTACACCTCCAATCGTTTGGAAAGTCTGTGTCAGACATTGGCTGAAAACATCCGAAGACCTGAACATGGTGTTTTTGGGAAAGAAGTCATAATCACCCAGAGCGCCGGCATGAATGCCTGGCTGAAAAGCGAACTGGCCCAACGCAATGGTGTTTTTGCCAATTTTGAGTTTGAAAATCAGGATGGATTTTTCTCAGAGATATATCAACTGTTGTTTAAAGAAAGGCTTCGAAATGATCTTGATACGCTAAAGTATAAGATCTATGATTTTCTTGGAAGTACTGCATTTAAGGATACTTTCAGTGAAGTTGCCCGTTATTATGAGAATAACGAATTGCGGCGATTTCAACTGTCTACCAAAATTACTGATTTGTTTGACCAATATCAATTGTATCGTCCGGATATGATTGAAAAATGGGAAAGAAGAGAACTTCCAACGGAAAACTCTGCAGAGAAATGGCAGCATTGGTTGTGGAGCAAGTTGAATATAGATTCCAGGTCTAAAATCAGCCGAAAAATATTGGATCAGTTGGAAACTCAAAAGGATCTGGTTCAAAAAAACTATCCTGAAATTTCACTGTTTGGCATTTCGGTTTATACCCGGTTTCATCTCGAATTTTTCAAAGCGTTATCCCAATATACACGCGTTAATTTTTACCTGTGTCTTCCTACTGATCAGCTTCACTTCAAAAACGAACTGTTGGTTAGCTTTGGAACTAAAGCCGGTGAATTAGCCCGGATGTTTGATGTTAATGATTTTGCAACTGGTGAAAGTGAAGCCGATTCTTTACTTTCCCGTATTCAACATCAAATTATTCATAACGACACAGCTCTGGAATGGAAGGAAGATGATTCGCTGCAGATCAACTCCTGTTATACTCCTGTGAGAGAGGTCGAATGTCTCTACAATTACCTGCTTGATTTATTTGAGAAAGACAGGGGTTTAAAGCCCAAAGATGTCCTTGTTATGACCACGGACATTAACAAATATGCTCCTTATGTTAAGGCTGTATTTCGAAATGCCCCGGTGAATATCCCCTACCAGATATCGGGTGCTGCCAATAACAGTGACGATACACTAACTGCTGCGTTAGAACAAATCCTGAACTTTAAAGAAGAAGATCTGACTTCTGAAAAAGTGATCAGTTTACTGGAACAGAAGCGCATTAAAAAACGCTTCCAGGTGGAGGATGCCGATTATATACGCTCCGTCGTTAATAAGGCCAATATTCGGTTCGGCAGTGAGAATCGTACTGAAGATGATACCCGGTATGTCAGTTGGGAATATGGGCTGGGAAAGATCCTCCTGGGATATGCCATGCTCACCGATGAAGAATATCCGGTTGGAAACGATCTTACCCTTTATACGTTCAAAGATACGGAAGCCTCCGGAAGTTACGATTTGTTTCGACTTAAAGCCTTTTTTTCGGCGTTGGAATCTATGATCAAAAAACAAAACGAAGCCAGAAGTCTTGTTGAATGGAAACTGTTTTTATTTGATGAGGTCCTGAATAAAATGGTTTATTCTGATGATTCTAAGAAGGATGACCGGGCAGAATTATCTTCAATTTACAGAGCCGTATCATTTATTGACAATCTTGGAACCGATGAAAAGGTTCCTTTTGCACTCTTTCTGGAGGAATTGAAATCCAGACTTTTCACTGAATCGCGTGATTCAAAACTCAATACAGGAAGGGTTACAATATCTTCGCCAATTCCGGTTAGAGGAATACCCTATAAAGTGATCTGTTTCCTGGGTCTGAACAATGACATTTTTCCCCGGAAAGACCAGTTCATGGGTTTTGATCTGCTGAGGGAAGAATACCGCGAAGGAGACCGTAACAAAAAAGAGACCGATAAATTCCTCTTCC
>TBL_comb47_HYPODRAFT_10008350_pt1 | contig 10605 bp, 7 predicted proteins | sample TroBogypolimnion_40_FD_10682 | JGI IMG/M metagenome (IMG submission 10682)
TACGCCTGCGCCAGCCCGGTCAAAACTGCCCCCTCCGCCTTCTTTTGTGAGGTATTCATGCCCGCAAACTTACCCAACCCACTCGGACATCCGTAGTCCTATGCGTTTGTTAAGTATACAAGCCCGACCGGTGCATGTGATCAAAACTCACTACGATGACCGTCGGATGCCGCGACCGGACCCGGCCAAGCCACGAATTAATGACATGACGCCGCAGCGTTCGACTGCTATCCTGCGCGGTATGCACCCCCGCTCTAATCGCCTCATATGCCACTGGCTGGCCGGAGTGGTGTTCACGGCTTTATTGGTCTGGGCAGAAGAAGGCCGGGCGACGAATGGCGAACCGTATTCCATCGAAAGCTGGCAGACCGACCAGGGCCTGCCGCAAAATTCCGTCACCGCCATTTTTCAAGGTTTGGACGGGTATATCTGGCTGGGCACCTACAACGGCCTCGTCCGTTTTGACGGCGTCCGCTTTGTCGTGTTTGATTCGGTGAACTCGCCAGGCTTGAAGAACAGCCGCATCACCAGCCTTTTCCAGACCTCGGACAAAGTCATCTGGATCGGGCACGAGAGCGGCGATATTTCCTGCCTGCGGGCTGGCCGGTTCACCTCCAACAGGCTGCCCCGCGACTGGCCGGGAGAAGAAATCGTTAGTCTCAGCCAGGATGAGGAAGGCGACGTGTGGGCACTCAATAACAGCGGCCGGTTGCTACGGCTGCGCGATCAGAAAATCCTGCCGCCGCCCGCGCCGCAAAAACCCGACTCGGTGGCCCGCCCCTCCTTCAGCGATCAAGCCCACGGTGAAACCTTTGTTTTATTTCGCGGCTCAGTAGCCTTGATCCACAAGGGCGAACTGATGGCCGCGGCGTTCGATGATGGGACCGGCACCAATTACACCGAGCGCGTGTGCGGCAGCAAGGACGGCGGCCTATGGGTCATCGATCACGGCCGGATCCGCAAGTGGCGGCAGAACGCGTGGGTGGAAGATCTCGGCCCCTACACCTGGACTAACTCATTCATCACCGCCGCCTGCGAGATGCGCGACGGCTCGTTGTGCGTGAGCACCATGGAGAGCGGACTGTTCATTCTCAAGCCGGGCCAACCTGCCCTTCATTTCAACCACACCAACGGCCTGCCTCACGATTGGGTCCGCTGCCTGACCGACGATCACGAAGGCAATCTCTGGGTAGGAACCGGCGGCGGCGGACTTTGCGTCCTGCGCCCGACCAAAGTAACGATGCATAGTCCACCCGATGATTGGGAGAGTCGCGGCGTCCTATCCGTCACGCGTGCCCACAATGGTGACCTCTGGGCCGGCACGGAAGGCGCGGGACTTTATCGCTTCAGCGCGGGGCAATGGAGGCAATACGGTCCCGAAAACGGTTTACCCAATCGTTTCATCTGGTCCGTTTTGGAAGATCGCGCCGGCAACTTGTGGGTGGGCACCTGGGGTAACGGATTATTTTTGCGACAGGAAGAAAAATTTGTGCCGGCGCCCGGCTTTCAGCCCTCCAAAATTCAAGTCACCGCCTTGTATGAAGACAAAGCCGGTGCCCTGTGGGTGGGGACGGGCGCGGGCTTGCTGCGTTATCAGAATGGCGCGGTCACGCTGTATGGCCATGATGAGGGCGTGACCTTCCTGGACATTCGCACCATCACGCAATCGGCCGATGGCAGCATTTGGTTCGGCACCATGGGCGGTGGCCTCGGCTGCCTGCGCGACGGGCGTATCACGACCTATACGAAGCAGGATGGCTTGTGCAGTGATTTCATTCTGTCCCTCTATTTCGATTCCGTAAACACACTCTGGGTGGGCACGCTGGACGATGGTTTAAGCCGGATGAAGAACGGCTACTTTACAACGATTTCTGCAACCAACGGGCTGGCCAACAACGTCATTGGCCACGTTGCGGAGGACGCGGACGGATGGCTTTGGCTGAGTTCACAATCCGGCATTCTGCGGGTCAGTAAAACCGAACTCAATCGTTGTGCCGACGGTTTAAATCAATCCGTCGAATGTCTCATCTATGGCAAGAATCAGGGTCTAAGCACGGTTGCCTGTTCCGCCGGCTTCCAGCCCTCCGGAGTCCAGACTGCCGACGGTCATTTGTGGATCCCGACAGCCAAGGGTCTCGCGGAAGTGGACCCGCGGTTGTTGGAGAAGAACGTATTTCCGCCCCCGGTCCGCATAGAGTCCGCCGACATTGGCGGTCGGTTGACCCCCATTGTCAGCCTGACCGCCTCGGCGAGCAACGGTCTGATTGCGATCCGCACCTTGACGATTCCCCCGGACAAGCAGCGGCTGTCGCTGAAATTCACCGCCCTCAGCTACATCGAGCCGGAGGCCGTCCGCTTCCGCTATCGGCTCGCACCGCTCGAAACCGCCTGGGTGGAAGGCGGCACGCGCCGCTCGGTGGATTATAGCTATGTGCCACCCGGCGAATATGAGTTCACAGTGATGGCCTGCAACAACGACGGGGTATGGAACCAGGTAGGCGACTCGCTCCGCGTCATTGTGCAGCCACACTACTGGCAGACCGCCTGGTTCAAAATCACCGTGTCAGTCGCCGGCATTCTGACCGTTGCCGGCACCGTCTTCGTGCTGACCCGGCAACGCGAACGCCGCAAACTCGCGCGGCTCCGACAGGAGGCAACCCTGGAGCGCGAGCGCACCCGCATCGCCCAGGACATCCACGACGATCTCGGCGCCTCGCTCACCCGTATGACCATGTTGAGCCACTCCGCCATGGACGAGTCGAGCACGTTGCCGGAACTCAATGCGACCTTGGGCCAGATCCATCTGACCGCCCGGGAAGTCACCCGCACCATGGACGAAATCGTCTGGGCTGTAAATCCCCGGCACGATTCCCTCGATAGTCTGGCCAATTACCTCGGCCGCTTCGCCCAGACTTTCCTGAGCACCGCCGGTATCCGCTGCCGTCTAGACTTGCCGCTGGATATTCCAGCGCTCCCACTGACGGCCGAGATGCGCCACAACATCTTCCTCGCCTTCAAGGAATGCGTGAACAACATTGTCCGACACTCCAAGGCCACAGAAGTCACCGTTGCACTGCAACTGCAGGGAGCCGAACTGCGCCTCCTGATCCAGGACAACGGCCGTGGTTTCAAGGTTCCCGAACCCTTTGCCCCGGGTGGCTTGTTCGAGCGCGCAGCCCGCAGTTCCAAGGGCAATGGTCTCCTGAGCATCCACCGGCGGATGTCGGAGGTGGGTGGTTATTGCCACATAGACAGCCAGCCCGGAACCGGCACCAAGGTTGAATTGCTGGCAAATCTAAAGTATAATCCCCGGAAAGTCCTTTGAACTATGCCCAAGTCGCAACCCATCAAACCAGATCCCATCGCCAAAGCAGCGGCAGGCAAGCCCGCCAAAATCGCCATTGGCATTGTGGAGGATGATACCCGCGCCCGGAAAATGTTCGTGGACTGGATCAACCGTGCGCCGGAATTCCAAGTGGTTTGCGATTTTGGCAGCGCCGAAAGCGCGCTGGCGGGCATGGCGGCCTTCGCTCCCGAAATTGTCCTCATGGATATCAATCTGCCCGAGATGAACGGGGTTGAGTGCGTGCGCCGGCTTAAGCCGCTTCTACCCGTAACCCAACTGGTCATGCTCACCGTTTATGAGGATGACGACCATATCTACAATGCCCTCCAGGCCGGAGCCACGGGTTATTTATTGAAGGAAGCCTCGCGACCGGAATTAATCGCCGCATTGCAGGAAGTGCATCGCGGCGGATCACCCATGGCCAGCAACATTGCCCGCAAGGTCTGCCAGTCCTTCCAGCAGAAAGCCCCCAAGGATACTTCGGTCACCGACGGACTCTCCACCCGGGAAAATGAAGTCCTCGTCCTGCTCGCCCGCGGCTTTCTCTACAAGGAAATCGCCGAGTCACTTCAAATCGCTGTGCCAACCGTGAACTCGTATATCCGCCGCATCTACGAGAAACTTCACGTCCAGTCCCGCTCCCAGGCCGTGGCCAGGTATTCCGGTGAAAACAAATGACTCTAAAACCGCAGGCGGTAGAAACGCATTACATGGCTGCTGCTGTTCGTATCAGTGTAGGTTTCCAATCCTGCGTGGCCGACGCCGCTTAACAAGTTGGTCCAGGTTCCCAATGAGTCCGCGACTTCGATAGCGTAACTCATTCCCGCCGGAACTTCAAACGAGAACTGGAAACCGGTTGTCGCCGACCAGTTCAGACCCACAATCTGCACCGGTGCCAGCGGCACATGGGTCACGCTGACTTCAAAACTATTGGTCACGCTCGCCACCCCGTCACTCACCACGATGATGATCTGGTTGGTGGAAGGACCCTGCGTTGCATCGGGAGTCCAAGTGATGACGCCGAGCGCACTGATCGCCGCTCCGGCGGGCGGATTGAGCAGTTGATACGTCAAGGTCTGGACTGGAATATCTACGTCGGTCGCATTGTTGGTCACCGTCAGCAGCGTCAACTCGGGAATTATCCGATTGGTCGGCGTGGAGGCAAACTGCGGAGGAACGTTCACCTCGGTGACAATGACCTGAAAGGTATTGGTGACACTCGCCACCCCGTCACTCACCACCGTGACAAGCTGGTTGGTGGATGGTCCTTGCGCCTCGCTGGGAATCCAAGTGATGACTCCCTGTGCATTGATGAGCACGTTGGTTGGCGGATTTAATAGTTGATACGTCAACGGCTGCGCCGGTATATCCACATCCGTGGCATTGTTCGTCACCATCAGCAGCATCAGCTCGGGAATCGTGAGATTAGCCGGGGTGCCGGCGAAGACCGGTGGCGTGTTTGGATTAGTCACGGTCAGGTCTAGATAGTCGAAATACATGTAACCCCAGTTTTTTTCGATGCTGATGGTGTTGCTACCGGCGTTGAGCGCGACGATGACGTTGGTTGCTTGCCAGGTGTTCTCCGGGAGGGGGAATACTACCTGGGTAACGGTTGCCCCTCCATTGATGCGCAAATTTTGTGTCTTTGCGCCATACCCGGTGGGCAGGAAATAGCCGAGACCGACCGTGTAATTGCCGGCGGCCGGAACGTTCGTGACCGTCCAGGTAATCGTGCCGTCGTTTTGCATGAAGAGGTATTGTCCCGCGCTCGCCGCCGCGTTGCTGTTCACGGTGATGGTTCCCGTGCGGACGGCATTCTCCGCCTCATAACGTGTCACGATGGTCGGCAAACCCACCGTGATGCTGACCGGCGAAGAGGTGGTAATCAGGCCTGAATTGTCGGTGGCGCGGGCGGTGATGGAATAAAACCCGGCGGGCGGATTCGTCCAATTATATTGATAAGGTCCGGCGGCATCCTCGCCCAGCTTGGTGTTGCCTTGGTAGAATTCAACCTTGGTCACGGACCCGTTCGTATCCGAGGCATTCGCGGCGAATGCGATGGTTGAGGCCAGGGCGAACACGCTGCCGTTCGTCGGCGAAGTCAGGGCGACCGTCGGCGGGGTGTTGGTGGCGATCACAATCAGCACGTCAGCCGGATGCGCGTTCGACATGGCCGCCATTTGTGCGAGCATCACCGAGGGCGTGCTGTCTGTCCAAGACCACGCCAGCGCACCGGCGTAGCCGTTGGTGTAAAGCGCGCCGTAGGCAGCGTTGCCACAGTTGGTGCAGCCCTCGGCGACGTTCGGATAGAATTCCGCCACGACCACCGGCTTGGTCAGCCCCCAATGCGAATAGTTGTTCTGGAAAGGCGACAGGGACGTGCCATCCGAGTCGTAGTAATGGACACAGTAGAAGTCCAGTGTGCCATTCGTGCGGCCACCGGCGGCAATCAGGCGATCATCCCGGTAGTAATTATAGTTTCCCGACCCCACATCCGACTGGGCAATGAACGTCCAGGAGCCATTCGTCACCTTTGCATTGGTAGCGCCATCGTGGATGGCCCCTGCGCAACGGTTGATGAACTTCTGGATGGCCGCCATCGGCACGCGTCCGTTGGTGACAATGTCCGTCCAGCCATGTTCGAGGCTCATGCCTTCGGGCTCATTGAAAATTTCCCAGGCCATGATGGCGGGATGATCCTTGAGCGCCTGCACCATTGGCATGAGGGCGTTCGTGATATAAGTCCCCATCGCGACGTCATTGGTCAGGATGTTCCGCGCGCGTTCCGTGATGTTGGTGCCGTTGGAACTGCGCAGCATGTCGAAGGACCAGAGACAGAGCACGACGCTGACCTTATTCGACCAGGCGCTGTCCAAGATGGCCTGCATGTCCGTGATGGTGCCGGTTCCCGGGCCGGTGACGGTGGCGTTCGGATCGGTGCCCGTCCACGCCGGCGAGTTGGCACCGTTAGTGTGGAGCCAGAGGCGCATGCAGTTGCCCCCGCTACCATGCACCTGACTGAACACGCTGGAGAAGTAGGCGAGGTCGGTGGTGCCGGGGCCGACGTCAGCCGCGAAATTTCTCCATGCGAAATTGGCGCCGTTCAGGAACAGGCTCTGGTTATTGAAATTAATTTTGTTGGTAGGTTGCGCCCAAAGACTCTGGCCCCCAAAAAGCACCCCCAGAAGAATAACGGCCAGCCAGCGCCAGCTTCGGAAGTAATTTTGTCGGTGCATAGTTCGATATAAGCTATTGCGGGATCTCCTCCCTGTCTTGTAATGAAAGCACATTACGCGTTAAGACTCTCATTCATCCAAGCTTGTCAGCCGGGGCACGGTCTCCGCCCGCGTTTCATATTCCCAATGTTCACCGTCCCGGATGTGCAGGAGCACAGAACCGACGTCGTGGGTTAGGAGCGATTCCTGGTAGCGACGGCCGGCCGCGCGAAGCGAATCCTCGACGCCGTGTTGGAAGAGCGTCGTGAATGTGCCGCGCGCGTAAACCGCCTGCTCGGCGGACACGATCACCAGTGCGGGATCGAGCGTGCGCAGAAATCCGATATCGGCGGAGCCGTGGAAATGATGGTTGGCGTGGAAGACTTGCGCGCGCAATTCCGCCGCCGGGAACTGCGCCAACTGGTGGCGCTGGTTTTGCGCGTAGTTGTCCGCGCCATGAATATAAACAAAACCGTGATACTCGAATCGCAGCGACAGGGAACGGGAGTTCTCGTCGTTCCCGTCGGCATAACTATTCAGGACGCGAACCTTCAACCCGTCCAGTTCAAACGCCTCGCCGGTTTTGAAGCTCTTGTAGTCGTAAAATTGTCCGATGGGCACTGTGGCGCGCAATCGCGGCAAGCCGCCGGCGTGATCGTCATGGTAGTGGGTGATGAAGACTGTATCCAGATGGGTAATGTGATTGGTTTGTAGAAAAGGCAGCACCACCCGTTCAAATTCGTCAGGTTTGGCGGTGTCCAGCAGGAGCGTTTTGCCGTCGGGCAGGCGCATGAAAACGGCGGTGCCGTGGTTCACGTCGAGCGTGACGATCTCCCAGGGAGACGGCTCGCGGTGGGGGAGCAAATCCAGGTCAGCGGCGCATTGCCAGCCATCGGCAAATTCAAACGTAACCTGGTCCCGGCCGGGAGGCAGCCCGCGCAGCTCCTCCGCCGGTATGCAGACGCGCGCCGAGTCGTCCAGATAAGCGGTGTTCGTAACCGACGCATTTACGAGCAGTCCCCCGATGGTCAGTCGCTGAAACGGGTGCCCATTCCGGTCTAGCCGGAAGACGAGGTCGGTGAGGTCGTTGGTGAAACGCAAATTCCGACGCGGGGAAACAGCGGGGAACTCCACCGCGGTGGACACTTCGCCGCGGCCCAGAAAATCGAAGCGCAAATAGTCCACGTCCAGTCCCGGCCACTCTTGTTGCAAAGTGATGGTATTTGTTCCGGCGTTGAAAGTGCGCGTGGCGGCGATCTCCGCCCACTCGGCACCCGTGGAAGGAAATCCGAGGCCCACTTCGCGCCCGTTGACGGCCAGGCGCGCGCCAACTTCCCCCGGCTGGGCGCGATAGCGCAATTGAAACTCGTAGCGGCCGTGTTGGGGCAACACCACGCTCCATTGGACCAGACCGTTTTTTCCCAGATGCACCGCCCGGCCGCCACTGGCCAGCACGTCCTGGAAAATCGCCGCGCCATTCTCCAATATGGAATCCTCGGCTTCATGGCGAATTTCGCCGGCGGCGGAGGCGACAAGTGTGGAAGCGCACAGCGCGAAGAGGAAGCCGGAATATTTCAAGTTCATGGGTCAGCGGGAGATAAACTTTTGCACGTTTGACCACCCGGTTGCGCCCGCGGAGTTCCGTCCCTGGACGCGATAATAATAAGTCTGGCCTGAGGTCGTGGTTTTGTCGATGTAGGGAGCGGACGAATCATTGCCTTTGGAGTTTTCAAATTGGATCACGTCCGTAATCACCGCGTCCGGGATGCGTTCCGCAATTACGATCCAAGGTCCGTCCGGGGATTCTGCCCGGGCGAGGTTGTAGTCAGTGGCGCCCGCGCATCCGCGCCAGCGCAGCGCGCCCGCCGGCTGAAGCGGAAACAGCACGGGGATTCCGGCGGGAACGGGCCGCAGCGGCAGCGGCAATCCCCGAATCTCATACGCCTTCCGGCTCAAGGAGGCCAGCAGCCGGATCTCGTCATAACTCTCGCCGGCGGCAAAGCCGGGCCAGTGATAGGAGTTCCAGCGCGTGCCATTTTCGTTGTGATAGTAGAAGCCGCCGTCGCGGCGGTGGGGCCGGATGCTCCACAGCAATCCGCCAGCAATGTCGCTTTCGATGATGGCGTCCATGAGGCGTTCGAGCCCTGGCGCGTCGCCCATGCCGAATTCGTCTATGATGACAGCTTTTCGGCCGCCGGCGCGGGTTCCGGCTTCCCGTGCCAGCCGCGCCAGGTCGGAGGGCTGGCCGGATTGCCTGGCCCAGTATTCGTAGAGATGCTCGCTTAAGATGTCGATGGACGGAGCCGCGAGGTAGGCCGCCTGATCGCCGCCACCCTCGATGAAGAGATGGTTGGTGTCAATCTGTTTGAGATAGTCCGCCATCTCTATCGTCCACGCTGTGATGCGCGGTTTCCAGATGGCCGCGTCGAGGTGCCGGTCCCAAACGTAGCTCATCAATTCGTTGCCGGCCTGCCACGCGAGAATGGCCGGGTCGTTCTTGTATTGGATGCCGGTGAAGGTGTTCGTGCGGTTGACGAGATCGCGCAGCAGATTTTTGTAATCCTGCCTCAGCTGGGGATCACTCCAGAAGTTGGTTCCTGGCTGGTTGCGGAACGCGGCGAATTCATCCACACCCCGCCAGCCCCAGAAACTTTGCGAGGCGATCACGGGCAGGATCAGCCGGATGCCTTTCTCATTGCATACTTGCAAGACCTTGTCGAGCGTGCGGAACGCTTTTTCGTTGTAGCGTCCGGGCCCTTCGATATAGACGGGCACACCGTGGTTCTCCGCGCTGTAAATTGAGAGCGAAAAACAGCGCGTGGCCCGCGCGCCCATCTGCCGCAGCGACTCCAGCGTGTCGGTGATTTCAAACTCGTCGGGGAACCGGTTGCCGAAGTCCGACTGCAATTGACTCTCGTTCTGATGCAAGTTCGGCGCGGCCAGTCCGAAAAATCTGAACTCATTTGTCCCTTCAAACAGGCGGCCACCCTGACGCGTGACGAAACAGTGCAACTGGCCGCCTGATGCGGACGAATTCTCGGCGGCGGCAGTTGTTTGAACCAGCAACGCCAAAAGCAAGCCTGCCACCAACCACAACCACGCACCAAGAAAGGGAGTTCTGGCCGGCCAAGGAAGGCGATAGGGTTGCGTCATGAAAGGTTGGATTGTTACGGTCTCAACTATACGACAGTCGCGCCGGCTGTCGTGTCATGTTTATTGACCACAAGACGGATGATCGGAAGCGGTCTACGGTTTGACCATGATTTCGTGTGCCGACACGCGATGCCGTCCGGCAAGGGGTTGCACGTTCATCGAACTGCTCGCGGTGATCGCCATCCTCGCGGGCATGCTCCTGCCAGCCCTCGGGCAAGCGAAGCAGAAAGCCATCAGCATCAATTGCGGCAACCACCTCAAGCAGCTGGCGCTGGCGGGGCAGATGTATTCGAGCGACTGCGGTAAGTGCTTTGCGTATGAAAACATGACCAACGACATCTGGCTGTCAAAGCTCATTGATTACCAGGCCAGCGTGGAGGCTGTCCGCCTCCGTCCCGCAGCAAATGCGGCTAACCCGCCGCCTACCTCAGGTTACTACGCCAACGACATGAAGTCTGATTGGAAGTGGAACTCTTATGTGAAACCCGGCGTCGTTTATTGGGGAAGTTATGCGCTTAACGCCTTCTTCTACTCGGATTTCAGCGCCAGCCCGGATTACTTCACGAAGTTTTCCACCGTGTCGTCCACCGCCATCACTCCCTTCCTCTGTGATGGCATCTGGGCGGATTTCTGGCCGTCACCACCGGTGGCCAGGCCAAAAACATGTTCACCGGCAGCATCTCAACTTCGATGGGCCGGATCACCATGGGCCGGCACCTGACCGGCAATGTGCCGACCGCATTGACCAACAGCGCCTCCATGCCGGGTTCGCTCAACCTGTCCTTTGCGGATGGCCATGCGGAATCGGTGCGCTTCGTCAAACTATGGTCGCTGAATTGGAGCCGCACCTGGGTGGCGCCCACCAGCCTGCCCGCTCCTCAATGAAGTTGG
>TBL_comb47_HYPODRAFT_10008353_pt1 | contig 10604 bp, 8 predicted proteins | sample TroBogypolimnion_40_FD_10682 | JGI IMG/M metagenome (IMG submission 10682)
GGCGGCAATGTGACGGGACAATATCTGGTGGCCAATGGTATCGGCAGTATTTACGCCGGCGTCCAAATGGATGCTGCCACTGGGAACCCGAAAAAAGATCCGGCCGGAAATTATTTGTTGGGAACCACCGGCAGCGCCGGGTCGAATCCGTCCGGTCCCAATCTGGCGTTGAGCCTGATTAAAGGCGGCTGGAATGTGACCGCCGCGCTAAACATCATTTTGCAAGAGGTGCGTAATCCCAATGGCGTTTTTAACAGCAGCGGGGGAGTCAAACATACTTTTGATTATGCGCCCGATGCGTTCGTCAACCTGACCGCTGGCAATCTGGTTCAGTTGGGCGGCGCCAAGGGTGCGCTCCCGCGCTCCCCGGATCAGCCGGTGCTGCCGGTCATTTACGCGCCCATCCTGAACATCTCGGCGGGCACGGGTGGCGTGCATTTTTATGGAGATTCCACCTTCAACCAGTTGATTTTGTTCCCCTCACCCGAAGGCAGCCTGACCATTAACACGAGCGGTTCGCTGGTCAGCGATCTGGCCTCGGTGAACAACACGCCGCAAATTTTCAAACTGATCGTTTCGGACAGTGGCAAGACACAATACACGACCACGGGCGACTTCGGCCTCGATGATCACGCGCTGACTCCGGTGCATCTGGATAATCCCACGCCGATCACGCTGAATATTTTGGGAGATATGAGTCTCGTTCTCATCGGCGCGCCCGAAGCGGCGCAAATCACCATCGGCGGCGATATGCTAAATTCCCGCTTTCAGGGGATGAACCTCGCGGCCGGTGACACGACGAGCATCAACGTGACGGGCCAAATTCTCGACCGGAGCGCGTTCACCTCGGTGAATTTGAATGGTGTTGAGTATGCCGAACCGCCGACTCTTTCGTATCTTTCCCAGTCATTGATCAGCAACCCGACCACCGCCCAATTGGTGGCCAGTTTTTATTACGATTCTACCACCGGATTTTTAACCTATCAGAACATCACCGGCCTGAGCCTGGCCAATGTCCTTGCCCTGGTGCAAAACCTGACGATTCAAGTCTACAAGAACGGGGTTCCACAATGGCAGGACGCGGAGCAAACCATCCCGTTGACCGAAACGGTTTCGATTTTCAATGACGTAAAAGATCATGCAGGAGCCACTGCTGAGGCACTAAAAGCCCAATACAATGCGGATAACGCGGCGAGCGGGCTGCCAGCGGGCGTTGGGCCACCATCCAGTGCCACCGGGCTCATCATGGGCGGTGGCGGAAAATTCGACATTACCGCCCAGAGCATCGAGCTGGGCACCTCCGCCGGCATCCTGTCCAAAGGCGCGGGACTTTATCGGATTGGCAACAGCTTTCCGCTCGCCAGCCTGTTTGACAAGGGATCGGACATATTCGTCACCACCACCGGCCACCCCACGATCGACGATCCGACCGCTGGCGACATCAGTATGTTTTCCAGTTCCATTGCCTCGTTGAACGGCGGCCGCATCACGGTCAGCGCCAGCGAAAATGTCAATCTGGGTTCCTCCCAATTCACGCCCAACAGCAATTCGCCGCGCGGCATTTATTCGACGAGCGGGAGCGATGTGACGGTCTATGCCGGCAAGGACATTAATCTCAACGGCTCGCGCGTCGCCGCCTACGACGGTGGGAACGTCACGGTGGAATCTTTCAATGGCAGCATCAATGCCGGGGTCGGCGGCGTGGGCGGCGTGCTGTTGACGGCCTACTATGTGGATCCTCTCACTCATACCTTGTATGCAACTTCCCCTGTCGCCTTCGGCAGCGGAATCATCGCGGAGACTTTCGGTCCACGCAACGGCAGTTACCCGGCCCCGAACGCCACGCTCGGCAATGTTCTGGTCGAAACGCCCAACGGAAGCGTCAATGCCAACAGTGCTGGCGTTCTGCAACTGGCGTTCAACCAGGTGAGCTACCCGAACGCCACGGTGGAAGTCATCGCGGGCTATGAATTGCGCGACAGCAGCGGCAATCGATTGACCGCAGCGCAAATCGGCAGTGGAACTCCTGTGCCGGTGTTCAGCAGCCAGAACGTGATCACGCTTGGCACACCGATCCAAGTGACGCCGTCCGGCACCACCACGCCGGTTTCATTGACCCCGGTGCTGGATGCCAAGGGTCAGCCCGTCCTGGCTGCCAATGGCCAGCCGCTTTACATCCAAACCGCCGACCCGAAACAGCAGATCGTTGAATTCGCCGGCCAGGTTATCCAGCCCTGCCTCGATTCCGGCGGCAATAACGTCAGCGTCGCCGAGCCATTGGATGCAACTAAACAACCTTATCTCGACGCCAACGGGAACGCGATTCTGGTGATTGGCCGGAATGTTGACGCCAGCAACTCCGGGGTCATCGCGCAAAATGCGATCTTGAAGGCCACCGGGGATGTCAAGGGTGCCATCTTTGCCAAGGGCAACATTGATGTTGCCGCCGTCAATAATGTGAATGTGACGGCCTTGGCGCAGGGCACAGCCAATGTCGATGCTGGTGGCACTCTTTCCGGCACCATCATTGGCATCGGCGGCATCACCGCCAGCGGCAGCACCGTCGATGCGGCGCTCTTGTCCAACGCCGGCATCAGCGGCTCGACCAGCGGACAAACCGGTTTCGCTCAGGGCACCGCCGCCAATGCCACCGCCCAGGCGGATCAAAGTCCGGACGCCGCCAAAACCGACGACACCGGCACGGGCGACGACACCGACGAACAGAACAAGAAAAAAAAGGGGATTACTTTGGCGGCGAAGGTGAGCCGCGTGACCGTGCTGTTACCAACCAAGAACAACTAGAGAACCATGACGATGATAATGCAACCCATGTTTGCCAACGCGGCGGTTTACGCCATCAAGAACGCCACGACCGAAGGCCAGGTCACGGTGATCGTGCTGCTGCTGCTCTCGCTGTTCAGCTGGACGATCATCCTGAGCAAGTTCCGGCAGCTGCTGATCGCCCGCGCCGCGACCAAGAAGTTTTTTGAAGCCTATACCGCCACGCGCGACCCGCTGGACATCCAGCGCAAGAGTGAGGAATTCGACGGCGCGCCCGCCTACCAGCTCTATATCCGCGGCGCGGACGAGCTGGTCTATCACTTGAAAAATAATCCGGTGGTGGTGGCTGGCCGGGTCCGGCCACTGGTGGGGCATTTGCCGCCGGGCGTTGCCAACGAGCACACCGATATCCTGGCCAAGACCAATGTCACCAAGATCAGTGTCGCTTCCTTCGACGCCGTGCGCGTGACCCTCGAAGAAGCTGCCGGGGCTGAAGCAATGGGTTTGGAAAAAGGCATGATCGTGCTGTCCACCGCCGTGGCCGGCGGGCCGTTCATCGGCTTGTTGGGCACGGTCTGGGGCGTCATGTCCACCTTCGCGAGCATCGCGGAAAATAATTCCGCCAGCCTCACCACGATGGCGCCCGGCGTCGCGGCCGCGCTCGTGGCCACGGTCACCGGGTTGCTCGTCGCGATCCCGGCCATGTTCGCCTACAACTTCATGGTGACTACCATCCGCGCCATCACGCAGGAACTGGATGGCTTCGCCACCCGCTACGCGACCCAGATCGAGCACGTCTATGTGGACAATCGTCCGCTGGCCGAGGAGATCAAGTCGGCGAATGAAGCCTTGGCTGGCCGCATCGTGGAGGGAATGAAACGGTAATGATGGAAGCCGGGCCGGTCAGTTCCGCGCGGAAATCCAGGCCTGAAAGCATCGCCATGAAAAAGTGTTCCAAATCGGCGCATGAGACCATGACGGAGTTGAACATCACTCCGCTGCTCGACCTTGCCTTCGTGCTGCTGGTGATCTTCATCATCACGACCATCCCGCCGGTGAAGGACGTGAAATTGAAACTGCCGTCGGCCTCGAAGCATGAGAAGGATCCGCCGCACAAGGCCAACTACATCGTCGTGGAAGCCGGCGGCAATCTTTGGCTCAACAAGAAGGAAGTGAATCTGGTCGACCTGCAATCCACGCTGGTCGGCCTGCGCGTGGATGACCCGGACTTGAACATCATCGTGCGCGGTGACGCCGGGACGAAATACAAACAGATCCGCGCCGTGCTGGACGTGTGCCAGCAGGCCAATGTGCCCAAAGTGGACCTGGCCACCGATCCGGTGAAACCATGATTCCGCAATCCCAACCCCGCAAGAAACGCAACTCGTCGAAGGTCAATCTGCTGATCTCCCTGACGTTTCATGCGTTGCTGGTTATCGTGCTCTTCTATTTTGCGGCGCGCAGCGGCATCCTGGGCAAACAGATCCAGAAGATCACCGTGACCGTGGAGAAAAAAGAGAAGCCGCCGGAGAAACCGCCGGAGAAGCCGCCCGAACCGCCCAAGATCGTGGAACTGCCCAAAATGGTCGAGGCGCCGAAAACGGTCGCCGCCCCGCCCAGCGTGGCCCCGCCGGTGGTCGCCCCGCCGGCGGCGGAACTGCCGTCCTTTGACTTCGACGGGGGCAAGCTGGTGCAAAGCAGCTCCGATCCGGTGCAGCTTTACAAGGGCCTGCTCGAATATTCGCTGCGCGCCAAATGGAACCGGCCGACCGACTTGGCCGACGATGCGTTCGTCGCCGAAGTGGAAGTCGCGGTGGATCGCGCCGGCAACCTCAGCAATCCGAAATGGCAGAAGAGCTCGGGCGACCCGCGCTGGGATGAGTCCGTGCGAGCCGCCATCGCCGCGACCACGAGCATCAACCGGCCGCCACCCACCAATTTTCCGTCACGCGTGACCGTGCGCTTTGACGTGCAGGAAGAGACGGAACCCATTTTGCCATGAGCCTGAAGAAGACTACCAATCGCGGGCATAGCACGATGCACGAACTGAACATCACGCCGTTGCTGGATCTGGTGTTCGTGCTGCTGGTGATTTTCATCATCACCACGCCGCAGATGATGAACAACCTGGAGATGACGCTGCCCTCCGGCAAACCGCCACCGCCGCAGAAAGAGAAACCTAAGATCAACAAGATCGCGGTGGCGGCGAACGGCCAGATCACGCTGAACGAACAAAAGGTCACTGTGCCGGAGCTTAAGACCGGTCTGCAAACCTTGAAAACCAATGACCCTGACCTGAAAGTGGTGGTCAAAGGCTCGGATGAAGCCGATTATCAGAACATGATCTCCGTCCTGGATGTCCTCCGCCAGCTCGACATCACCAAGGTCGGACTCGCCACGGAGTGATCCGCCGGCTCACGGTGTTGTTTTGGCTTGCTCGTGGCTGAGCACGAAGATGGCGAGATCCGCTTCGCGGTTTGCATTCTTGGTGATTTCAGTTCCAGCTTCAGTGTTGAGCGCGATGCGGCGCTGGATGTGGATTTTTTTCTCGCGGCAGAAGTCCTCGAAGTCGGCGATGGAAAGAAACCGGATGTCCGCCGTGTCATACCATTTGTCGCGCAACCAGCCGTAAGCGCGTGGCGCGCGGCCTTCCTCGGCGAGGATGCGCCGCAGTTGGTGAAACGCCAGGTTCGGAAAGCTGACGATGCACGTCTTGCCGACGCGCAGCATTTCGGCCACCACGCCGGCCACATCCTCCACGGCCTGCAACGTCTGCGACAGGACCACGCAATCAAATTGCTGGTCGGCGAACGCGCGCAAGCCTTTGTTCAGGTCGCGCTGAATGACGTCCAGATTACGCTGCAACGCGCCCAGGATTTTTCGCTCGTCCAACTCGATGCCGACCAGGCGCGCGGGACCACGGTGCTTGAGCCGCGCGAGTAATCTTCCCGTGCCGCAGCCCAGGTCCAGCACGCTCGCGCCCGGAGGGATCAGGTCCACGATGCGGTCGTAGTCGAGCCGGCGTTCATGGAAGATGCTGGTCGGCTCGGGTGAATCATCCTGCTCGGCGGCCGAGGTCAGCGCGGCGGGGGCGAGGTTGTGAATGAAGGCGCGGATCATTTCCCCGTAACGGTCAAAATCATCCGGCAGCAGGAATGCGTCGTGGCCGCAATTGCTTTCAATTTCGCAGTAGCTTGCGGGGGCGTTGTGGTGGATTAAGGCGTCCACGATTTCGCGCGACTGGCCGGGCGGGAACAGCCAGTCGCTGGAAAAACTCAAGACCAGCCAGCGGCAACGCGCCGATTGAAAACTCGCCGCCAGTTGTTCGGGGGTTCCGCCCAGATCAAATAAATCCATCGCCAACGTCAGCGTGAGATAACTATTCGCATCGAAACGCTCGACGAACTTCGTGCCCTGATGTCCCAGATATGAGCCGACGGAAAATGTTTTCTCAAACTCAATCGCCTCCTCGCGCGGATGCAGCCGGTCGGTTTCAAACTTCTGGCTCATGGCCTCCGGCGAAAGATAAGTGATATGGCCGATCATCCGCGCCAGCGCCAAACCGACTGCGGGACCGTGGGGCTGGTCGTAATACTGGCCGCCATGATAATGCGGATCGCGACGAATGGCATTGCGCCCGACGACATCGAACGCCAGCGCCTGGCTGGTCAAGCGCGGCGAACTGGCCAGCACCACCGCGCCGCGCAACCGTTCCGGATGCCGCGTGGCCCAAGTCAACACCTGATGGCCCCCGACCGAACCGCCGATGACCGCGACGAGCTGGCCGATGCCGAGATGATCCAGCAGTCGGCGCTCCACTTCCACCATGTCGCCGATGGTGATTGTTGGGAAATCCGCGCCGTAGGGTTTGCCGGTCGCCGGGTTGAGGCTGCCCGGCCCGGTCGTGCCGCGACAACCGCCCAACAGATTCGGACAGATCACAAAAAACCGGTTCGTGTCCACCGGTTTTCCCGGCCCGACTAAAACATCCCACCAACCGGGATCATCTGCTTCATCGTGGCGGGCGACGTGGGAATCTCCGCTGATGGCGTGACAGATTAGGATGGCATTGTTGCGCGCGGCGTTGAGCTTGCCGTAAGTTTCAAAAGCCACGGTGACGCCCGCTAGAATTCCATCGGACTGCAATGGCAACGGCTCGTCGAGGGTGACGCTCTGCACATAACGCAGCGGCTGCGCGGTGCGAATCGTGTCGCTGCTTTCGAATGCGTTCTGCGCCATTGAAATTGTTTGTATGATGCGACCTCCGCCGCATCGGCGATTTGAAATGTTCGCCGATGCGCGGAGTCCGGTTTTATTTTTGCGAGGCCTGCAAGGCCTGCTCGATGTCGGCCTTGATGTCGGCCACGTCCTCGAGGCCGATGGACAACCGGACATAATCCGGCGTCACGCCGGTTTCCAGCAGTTCGGATGGCGACAGTTGCGAATGCGTGGTCGAGGCCGGATGAATGACAAGCGATTTCGCGTCGCCGATGTTGGCCAGATGCGAGAGCAGCTTCACCGAGTTGATGAATTTCTTGCCCGCTTCCAGTCCGCCCTTCACGCCGAAGCCGACCAGTCCGCCGAAGCCGCGCTTCAAATACTTGGCCGCGAGCGGATGGCTCGGATCGTCCGGCAGGCCGGAATAAGTCACCCAACTCACCAGCGGATGCGTCTTGAGCCACTGGGCGATTTCGAGCGCGTTGGCTGAATGTTGCTTCTGGCGCAGCGGCAGCGTTTCCAGTCCCTGCAGAAAGAGGAATGAATTGAACGGGCTGAGCGACGCGCCGATGTCGCGCAGGAGCGTCACGCGCACTTTCAGGATGAACGCCACGTTGCCCATGCCGGGCACATTGCTCAAGGCATCCCAGTATTTCAACCCGTGATAGCTCGGATCGGGTTCGGTGAATTCCGGGAACTTGCCGTTGTTCCATTGGAATTTTCCGGAGTCCACGATGACGCCGCCGATGCTCGTGCCGTGGCCGCCGACGTATTTCGTGGCCGAGGTGACAATGATGTCCGCGCCAAAGTCAAACGGCCGCACCAGGCCGACGCCGACCGTGTTGTCCACGATGAGCGGCAGCCTGGCCTCATGCGCGATCTTGGCAATCGCTTCAAAGTCCGGCACGTCGAGTTTCGGATTGCCGATGGTCTCGATATAGACAGCGCGCGTCTTCGGCGTGATGGCCTTGCGGAATGCCTCGGGATCACGCGAGTTCACAAACTTTGCCGTGCGGCCCAGTTTCGGCAGCGTATAATGGAAAAGTTGGTAAGTGCCGCCGTAAAGGTTGTTGCCCGCGACGATTTCATCGCCCACCCGCGTGATGGCCAGCAGCGCAAAGGTGATGGCCGCCGAACCGGATGCCACGCCCAACGCGCCGGTGCCGCCTTCCAGCGCGGCGATGCGCTGTTCGAAGACATCGGTGGTCGGGTTCATGATGCGCGTGTAGATGTTGCCGAATTCCTTAAGTGCGAACAGATTCGCCGCGTGCTCGGTGTTTTTGAAAACGTAGGACGTGGTCTGGTAGATCGGCACCGCGCGCGAAAGCGTGGTGGCGTCCGGAGTCTGGCCGGCGTGCAACGCCAGTGTGGCAAGGCCTTTGGTGGGTGTGCTCATAAGATTTGCTCGTTGTATATTTTTTCGTTTGGCTGGAGTTGGCTGCCGGTGAGTGTAGCGGGGCGCTGCGGAGGAGGCAACGCCTGGAAAATGCCCGCCGGCGGCCAGCCTCCAGCACAAACTCAAGCTATTTTAGAATTCCCATTTCGTGGTGACGCCCCAGACGCTGTTCGCGGTGTTGTTCAGCACCGTGCCGAAATGCCCGTAGCCCACCGCAAAGGTCAGGTGGGTATTAACCACATACGCGAGATCAATCGTCCACCAGTCGCTCGCTTTGCCGATCAAACCGGGAACGACCGTGTAGTCGGTGGGTTGCTCTTTGTATTCCGCCGCCAGCGCCAGCGAATCGGTCAGGAACACGACGACATTGCCCTCGAACAGGAATTGGTAGCTGTCCGTGAAGCCGAGCAGTCCGTTCCAGACGCCTTCGGTGGCCCGCCCACCCAATTCCACCAGCACCGGGCGCGGCAACTGGGTGAACAGCTTGCTGGCATAGAGCGTGAAGTCCACTCCGTCGTTGCGAGTGACGCCGATGGCATTCAAGGTGCCGTTGAGCTGGCTGTTGATGTCATTGTAGCTCGCATTGTATTTATAATGTGTGCCAAAGGTCACGGCCGGGATCCACTTCTGATCGAACTCGCCTTCCTTCAGGATTTGCACTCGCGCGTTGAAGTTATGCAATTGCACGGCGGTTTCGGATAAAGTCAACGCCCCGCCGGTTTTCTGATAAACATCCAGCGGCAGGTTGCCCAGATTGAAGTTGTTGAAGCCATAACCCAGTTCGAGCCGGCTGAACGGCGATTCGGTCAAGGTCAGGGCCTCGAGATCCTGTCCGTGGCCGAGGTCGATATAGGCAAATCCGACGCTGGGCCGGCCGACGGGTTCGCCATTGCGAGGCGGATTGACGATGTAGGCCGACAACGTGGAGAAAATACCGCCGCTGCCTTCGATCTGGTGCAGCGGGAGCGGTGCCGGTTTTTCCGCGCTGGCGGCTTTAGGTTTGGCGGCGTCGGTTTTGACCGGCTCGGCATTGGCCGCGGCCGGGGTGGCTTCCGAGCTTCGGCCGGTAGTTGGCATCGCGGCGATGAGCAGCGAGGCCAAAGCCAGGCCGTAGCCTGGGCGGACTTTTTTGTGGGGTGGAATATTCAAACTTGATTTCATTTTTATATTTGTTTGCGGCAACAGTCCTCCAGCCGTCCGGTCAGTGTTGTTTTGTTGTTGTCGATTTCGTGGTTCCAGATGTCTGGTGATAAATTTTAATTCCAGCGGCGCAATCCCCGCCAATGATGCCAGCCGCGTCTGTCCGCCCGGATTGGTTCCTGGCCGCAACTTCTTGGCTGGCACTGTGGCAAAGGACGCTGATTTTATAAATGGCGGCCATGGATTGTTGTTTATAAAAACCTATATAACTAGTCGTATATTAATTTTATTGGATCAGAGTGACTCTCCCGTTATTGGCAAAATCTTTGCCTGAATTGTTTTACAAAGCCTTAAAAAAATGTATATATGCGTGTCTTAAATCGGTCGCCGGTTGTTGGAAGAATTATAAAAAAACATTTGACAACGCAAAACGTGTTGTCATAATAACGATCACAGTAGTCGATATAAGTGGTCTGAACCGAAAACGACGACGCAGAATGGATCAGGCTTGGTCGAAACTATTTTTTGAATTTGAAAACGACTAAACGGATCGCTGTTTAGTCAGAGCGGCTAACCGGACAACTGGAAGTTCTCATGAAAACCAAACATTTAGACAATGTCCGTTTTGCAACAACCAGTTTGTCGCCAGCCCCTCGCTGTTTCAGCGGGTCTGGGCCGTTTGCTGTGCCGGTTTGATTTCCGGCAAAAAGTCTGGGGGCTTGCTGTGGTCGAGTTCCGGCGCGATTTCGATCCTCTTTTCCCCGACGATTCTGCCGCGCTGGTTGTCGCCCTCTCCCGAAAGTTTGCTGAATTTCCCCACCCATCTCTGGGAGTTGCCAAATCCGCGACGAGCATCCGCGCCGGATTTGAATCCGGCATTGACGCTCATCCGTCGCCAAAAAATTTCGTCACCCGGAAGGGGGAAGGCAATGAACCACTCTCATCGACCAGGATTTCAAACCTAAAGGAGACGGCGCGCGGGCGGCGGAACTTCTCCGCCGCCTGTGTCGCAAAACTTCCCGCCAATTTTAAAATATGAAAACCCAAGCCAATGCCAAGTCCGGCCACA
>TBL_comb47_HYPODRAFT_10008355_pt1 | contig 10602 bp, 9 predicted proteins | sample TroBogypolimnion_40_FD_10682 | JGI IMG/M metagenome (IMG submission 10682)
GAGTAAAAAGTGAATTAGATTTCTTTGCTTACCTTCATCTTCTACCGCCTCTCCACAAAGTACTTCGTGGGAGAGGTCTTCGAAGTCGTACTCGTATGCCTCCTGCATGACATCCTCATACAGGGGTGGGCAACTCTTCTTCAAACCCTCTAGAATTTTCGGTGTCACTTGACCGCCCATCAATTCCCGAGAAATATTTACCTTATTCTGATGCTCTTGAATGTATGACTCCGTTAGCAAATCAAGAGAGCCCATCACCCACTGTGCTTGAGGCCGAAATAGAAATAGGTTACTCAACTCAAAATCGCTAAGCGGCTTATTAATAGCCTGGATTACCGCACGATGCTCGAGTTGATCAAGGCGAATCTTCTTCCAAGTCAGGACAGTGAGCTCCCTCACCATCGCCCCCTCGGCAATGTCGTGGGGTGCAAAGTCGCGTAGGAATTGCGCTTCAAGCTCGCAGTACTCTGATTCATCTTCGTCCGGCAATATCACCACCTTGGAGTAGGCGCCAGTTTTTAAGGCATTGCGTGAGCTAATCTGTTTACCCTCATCAGTTTTTGGTCCACCTGAGCGCTTTGATTTAGCAACTGATGAGGAGTTAGTCATTACTTAATCTTTATTAAAGAGTCGGACACCGGGGCCATCGTCTGGTGTACCGATAAATTCTATGCCGGCTTTTTCAAAGGCTTTTTCTATAGCCTCTAAAGTTTTTGCATGAGTTCCAGGTACGCCTTCAAGCGACTCCAGGCGCATCAACGTTGAAAACCCAAGGCCTGACTTTTGAGCCAAGTCTTTCCCGCTCCATCTAAGCATGGCACGAGCAGCTCGTATTTGATCGCTTGTAATCAAGTAATATTTACTATATTATTAGTAATAAATACTATTTAATTAATAGTATTTATCTTTAAGGTGATAAAAAATGCTTAATAGTCAAGATTTTGCACAATCCAATGCCAAAAGTCCAGCTAAAAGAAGGCTTTCGGTAGTCGAGAGTCCTCATCAGGAATTACCAACATCTAAAAACGCATTAAAAGAATTTAATCAAGCCACCAAGCTATTACAAGCAACCATCGCCCGCATTGAAGGTGCCTACGCACACTCAACCATTCGCGCATACAAGGCTGACTTTGCTAAATTCATTGAGTTTTGCGAAGAGCACAATGAAGGCTCATTACCCGCACTACCCTCATCAATTGCCAAGTTCATCACCGGACTTTCTAACGATAAGCGAAGTTCGGCCGGTATTCGCCGAGCTCTTTGCGGAATATCTACTATTCACAAACTCAACCGCTTTGCAGATCCCACCAAAGATCCCGATGTCACTATTGAAATGAGAAGAATGCATCGCAAGCTAGGGCGGTCATCCAGTCAAGCAGGCAGCATTAATGCAGATACCTTGGATAAGCTCTTACTAGCTACTGATGATTCGATTAGAGGGATTCGGGATCGTGCTTTATTGCTAGTGGCCTATGACACCTTATGTAGACGCAGTGAATTGGTCTCACTGCAAGTCATGGATGTGAAAATCAATATTAAGAATGGTGTTGAGGCCTCCTCCATTCTCCTGAGAAAAAGTAAGACAGATCAAGACTCCACAGGGAAATGGCTACACCTAAGCGCAAGAGCCCACCTTGCATTGGTGGAGTGGATGAAAGAGCTTCCTGAAGGTCAGGAATGCCTCATGGTCGGCATCGACCGTGGAGCAAGAATTTCACGCAGTAGTCTGAATTCTGGGCAAATCAATCGCATCTACAAACGAATAGCTAGGAATGCAGGGCTCGATGAATTAGTTATTAAAGGGATCAGCGGCCACTCAATGAGAGTAGGCGCGGCTCAGGATTTACTCAATTCAGGAGCAAGTATGCCAATCATTATGCAGCGCGGAAGATGGTCAAAGACGGATACGGTTATGAGATATCTAGAGCACACCGGTTGCGCTACCTAGGACTTAAAAATCTAGAGTTACAGGCTAAACCCCACAGTGGGTTTAGCCACAAATTGCAATTCGGTTCACCATAAAGCGCAAGTAGCGAGAATTTAGATCGAAGTGGTTAAAGTTTTACGCAGTTTAAAACTTACAGATTATTAGCCCACCTACAATGTCGAGCTAGATGATGCTAGTGGGTATCTCGCTCAGAAGGAAATATGCCCGCAATCATGCGACAGAGAACTAGTCGAGATTTAGCATTAAAAATTAATCAAATAACGTCACTGTCCAAAATGACTTTGATACCCAAACTTTAGCCAAGCTAGAGAAATGCCAATAAAGGTGGCGTAATGAACGATGGCTATCTCTTTGGGCTTGATGAACAATTGAAAAATTAGGGATGTACTTCAGAAGGTATCCTGAAGCATGTAGCCGCGCACAAAGATCATAATCTTCGCAGTATAGAAAAAATCGCTCATCAAACCCCCTGATGGACTTAAAAGCTGCAGAATTTAAGAGGAGGCACATGCCAGCCAGCCAAAAAAAACTTTTAACATTACTTTGCTCAACAAAATCAATTGATTTTCGGCTCCTAAAGAATTGACGCGAAATTACCGACCAAGGCGTGAGATTTGAACGCACAGAGTCCTCCAAACTTCCATGCTCATTCACAATTCGCGGTGCAATAGCCCCAATATCTTTAGCATCCGATTGATATAGCTCTAATAATTTTGTAAATGGCTCTTCTTCTGTGAGTCGTAAATCAGGATTAAGCACTCCAAACCATGGAGTGGTGCAATATTCAAAAGCCTTATTATGATTTGCACCAAATCCTTTTGGTGAAGAATTACGAATCATAAAAATTTGAATATTCCGATATGACTCAATATTAAATTCCTCATCAAGATTTAAAGTAATAATAACTTTTACACCACGTAAAGAGGATTGCTCATCTAATTGAGATAATAGGCTCTCCACCATGCGGGCTTGACCATGACTAATAATTGAGAGAGTAAAATTTTTCATAAATTCCAGAAAGAAACTAAATAAAGCTAACGCTTATAAAAAGAAAAATAACCATCGCCATAGACTTTAATCCAGGAATTCTTTGAGATCCTCAAAAAATCTGAAAGAGTATTTTGAGGACAATCTGCTATCCAAAGATAGTAATCAATATTTTGATCAGTTAAAAATTCTCTGGTAAGGTCATTTATTAGTCCGTATGATATATTCTGCTACCCTTAAGGCATTAGCTGCAATAGTCAAGCTTGGATTCGTACCGCCACTAGTAGGAAAAAAAGATGCGTCGACTACATATAAGTTAGAAACATCATGCGCTCGATTGTATTGGTTTAATACACTAGTCTTTGGATCGCGACCAAACCGCAGGGTTCCACAGGCATGACCATAATTAATGTTCATTCCTCTGGAAAGTTTAATGACTTGATAATCGCCTTCAAGCACTTTTTTAATATTCTTATATAGCTCATGCGATCGAATATTTAATTCTTTAGAATTAGTATAGTTAAATATAATTTTATATGGCAATTCCTTATTGAAAATAACTCTATTTTCATAATAGGGAAAATCTTCAACAATGGTTGCAAAGACCGATGAATTCCTAAAGTAAGTTGCGCCAAGATGTGCAGATATTTTTATCAATGATTTTGGAATCAATCTGCCGTATTTTAGGGGAAGCTTTTGTACTCTATTTACCAAATAAGATTGAACATAACCATAATCCACTGGAACACCAACAGATTGTATAGTTCCCAATTTTTGATTTTTATGTATGTAAAAATCATTAATTGATAGTGCTTTGAGAGCACCCGGAATGTAAGACGCTTTATTTTTTGATCTAACAGCAAAAAAATCGCTTGCATGCCACATTAGATTTCTGCCAACCATTCCCGATGAATTAGCCAAGCCATCATAAGCAAAGTGTTGGCCAGATCTAAACAATATTAAGGGAGAATTTAAGGCTCCAGCAGCTAAAATAAAGGTCTTTCCATTGACCTTATAACTTTTATTCTCATGTAAAAAATCAAGGCTTTTTATAGCGCCATCCTCAAAATTTAATTTATCCACCTCGCATTCGTACAAAATAGCACTTCCATAAAATTTTAATGCTGGGGTAAGAGCAATTTTCTCAGCATCATTTTTACAACTTTTCCTGCAGACTCTGCCACCACAACCATTACATTCCTCAACAAAAGAGCATGCTATGTGCGCCCTGAATGGATGTAGGCCGGCCTTAACCAAACTATAAAATATTTTTTCATCTAGACCCCCCAAACTTTTTGGAATACCCAAGTTAAGCTGAGGATCTAAATTTAATTCATCCTGAGTTCCTGAAACCTTAAATAATGACTCCGCTTTTCTATAATATTCCAAAAATTCACTGTATTTTATTGGCCAGCCGTCGTTGATAAAGTTAGCTTTTTTAATTTCTTTACCACCTATGGGCGACTCAAAATCAATAGGTAAAAATCTTTCCAATTGAGATGCATATAGTCGAGTTGAGCCCCCCGGACCGCAGCCAAGCGGTATAAAGAATTCACTATCTACAGCATTAATGTTTGAACGAGTAATTTTATCGGGCCAATACCCAGATTTCATCCTCTGAACAGGATCTTCCAACAAATTTGAAGTTTTATCGCTATTGGTACCTTTAGCAGCAGACATTCCTTTTTCGAGGAAAAGTACGCTCTTTCCGGATTTTGCCAACTCGTAACCAACAACAGCTCCACCCATACCCGCACCAACAACCACTACATCCCAATGTTTACCCAAGAGGTCATGCATTAGCGCTCAGACCCCAATAATTTTGTTGATATATCGTCAAATAATTTACTGTATTGTGACGAAACAGATTCAAAGTTGATGCCAACGAATTTATCCACTTTTACATTTGATGAATCATTATGCTCGATCAACCTATCAATTTTTTCAGTAATATCCCCAACGTTATATGGATCAAAAAATTGAACAAAGCCATCGTAAAACTCTCTATGCACTGGAATATCCGAACACAATACCCTCACCCCCAAAGACAAACCCTCAGCGACGGGCATATTTAAACCCTCATCAAAACTTGGGCTAAATAAAAAAGCGCAATTTTTATATAAATAGCTTAAATAGCTATCACTAACTTTATCGAAGATATAAAAGTCAATATGATCTTTGCACTTCTCTAATACAGCCGGATCTATCGAACCAACTACAACCAAAGAATATCGTCTATCCCGAAATGCTTGTGCATTGATAATGCCCAAGCATCCATTCAAAGTGTTTTTATGATAAGTTTTATTAGTGATTAATAAAGCAAAAGAGTTTTTGATCTCTAAAGTTATTGGGCCCATTTCATAAGACAAATCATTTTCCATGGAGATGTAGGATGGCCCAGCAATCACTACAATCTTATCAGGATCTACATCGTAGTTTCTTAAAATTGCTTCTTTTGTGGCATAAGAAATTGCAACAATTTTTAACGCATTTTTATAGATCTGACTAAACAGGAGCTTATAAAGTGGCAACTTCCAATTATTCTTATATGTATATTCAATATTAATGCAATCTAAAACTGTTATGACATGATTCCTGGCCCATATTGGCCCTCTATGGCAAGGCGACCAAAATATAGCATTTTTTTGCCCCCTCTGAAATAGCTCCATGAATCTATCAAGCGATCCAAAATGATATTTTTTAGAGAATTCTATATTTTTCTGCAAATTCTTCAAATACCCATGTATTCCGTTGAAATATCTTTTTGATCCTAATGATGCTCTTTTATGTGCGTTTGCATTAATTATTAAGTTCATTCTAAGGCCCTAAATTTTTAAGATATAAATGATACGAAGGGTTAATTTTATTCCTGAGAATTTTAGATTGCCAAAAAATATAAAAAGCAGCAATTAAAAATATAGAGCTTGAGCTGAAATATCCCACCCCACGTATAAATAACTCTACAGTGTATGCAACCAGTATGGAGTAAGAAAAAATCTGGGCAGTTGTGTTGTGTTTTTTATTGAGCTCTAAGGTCGCCCTGAGTGAGATCCAAATATAAAAGCAAACTAGCAGAGCGCCGAAAAATCCAAATTCACTCACGATTTTTGCAAGGTTAAATCCCCCATCCAAAATATTCATATATCCACCGGCTAACTGATTAATAAGATTAGATGTTTCATTTTTTTCATACCCAGTATTCACGCCTAACTGTTGGAATCCAATTCCAAATCCAATGGAGCTTTTAATAGATTCGTAAATTAACTCCCATCCCTGCTGAAATACCAGCCAGGAAAGATTTGAAGTATGTTCATCGCTGACGGGTAGACGAGCTTGATAATAGCTAAAGTCAATCATTGGAAATAAAAAAATCCCAAGAACTATTGCAGCAACAATAAATTTCTTAGGTAAAAAAATTAAGCAAATTAATATGCACCCTGCAAGCAAAGTCATACTTTGCATTAAAGAGCCAATAATAAAACCAAGAATAATTGGTATATATTTTTTATATCCTTCATTTTTTGTGCACCCATATAAAATAAATGGTAGAAATGTGAGCGCAAAGTGTGATGGTTCTGCAAATGGAAAAAATGGCTTTAAATAACCAAAATTATTGCCAGTCTGCTCAAATAATTGGAGATTTAAGTATGGAAGAAGGCCAATAATACAAAGCATGAAAAAGCTTCCCTGTATAACTTTATTTAAAAGTTGTTGATCCATCTCTCGCATCATCCTCCCAAGAGACATGCCAGAAAGCATCACAATGAGAAGCAATACAAGAGAAGTGATTGCCCGATTAATATCAAACTCCATAAGACCAAAAACTATAAAGCTATGTACTAGAATTACTAGGGCAACTAATATAATGATTTTTAAATCCAGAGTGGTAAGCACATATTTACGAGGCGCTAAAATATAAATTAAAACAGATGCCACTAAGACTCCAAAAGCAAGTGACGTTGAATATCTAAAAAAGAAAAAGATCGGCGGCAAAAAAATAACTGCGAATATGCAAAACTGCATCCTCAACAAGCTTTTAGTGAATCTCGTCATTGCCGATTACTAAGTCAGTCGTTTTGAGTTAAATGAACTACAAATTTATTAATATTTTCTGGTATTTTATTTTCTCTTTTTTTAAGTTGGCTAATCTTATTTAGGATAATCCTTCTGATTGCCGATAATTCATGTATCAGTGAATACCCCAAGAAACTTAAGCGCTTAATCGGCTGTTGGGTGCCAATCTCTTTCCAATCTTTTAAAACCTCTAAATGTCCAATAAAACCAATTCGGCATATATAGGCCCACATAGCGCTATAGTTGAATTTGACTTCTGCATATAGCTCAGGAAAAAAATCTTTGGCTAGAAGAACTGCATCTGGAATCATATTAGAAAGGCCTGAAACACCCCCATAAAGAGAGGGGTGAAATTTGTAATCGCCATATTCGCTAATAAATCGTTCTATGTTAACTCGAGCATTTCTTTTAACAAAGCCAAGGCCATTGGATCGAGAGGAGCGCCCATTAAGAGTTACTGTTCGGCCAATATTTATTGCATAATCCGCAAAGGCTGGTATTGCCATCGCAGTGAATACATCTGGCTGCGTAGAGTGAAATACACGACCCGTTCGCTCTCGAATTTTATTCAAGATGCTGATTGGGATAGCGCTATGGTATGGAGATGGGAGCTCGTAATACTTCCAGCCCCCAGCACCGACAACAAAGCACGCTTTTTCTTTGAGATTTAGTCTACTTGGAGCTTTAACAGGGGCCAAGTAAGCAACACTTGCTAATTTTTTTTCGACAGGCCAATCATAAATATGAAGAGGCCACATGTGAATTATCGGTTTGGGAAGGTTTTTAAGATCAGCTATAAGATCATCAAGCCTTCCAGGCATAACAGCATCATCATCGCCTATAATAATGACATATTCACCGCGACACTTTGACAATGCAAATTCATAGTTATCGCACATTGACAATCGTTTTTCAGTATTAAAATAACGAATTCTGCAGTCAATAAACTGAGCAACCATCTCCTCAGTATTATCATTACTGTAGTTATCACTAATTACCACTTCGTAATTTTGACTCTTTTGCGAAAGGGCAGAGGTTAAAGTATGAAAGAGGGTGTCTGCTCGCTCGCGAGTCGGAATTACAACACTAATTAGCGGACCATTTAACTCACAGAGTTCATTTTTGACTAAATCATCCATATTAAGCCGTCTTGTTGAGTTGCGTACTCATATGATCGTAGACTTCAAGTAAATTTTCAAACTTTACATTTGCATCTAATTGTTCTTTGATGGAGTGTTGGCCTATCAGCTGACGTAAAAAAGATATAGCCTTGTGCGCCAAATCGATTGGAATGATCCGAAGAAATATAAAAAGTACTGGCATAGATACTCCATAAAGCAAGCGCTCTCGAATGGTCATCAAAGACTTTAAGGCGTTTATTTCTTTTTGGGGGAGCGCTTTGTCATAGTAGAATTTTTTATAACAGTGAACAATTTGCAAGAATCTATATCGCGCATAATTAGGATGCATTCCAAATGCAATGCTATAGTTTTGATATAGCGCCTCATTTGAAAGCAGCCATGAGTCGTTATAAGATGTACCAGGCAACATGATATTCAAAATTTTTGTTGAGCACCCTTCACCGAGCTTGTTCTTCAAAAAATTAACCCCTTCTGCTGCTCGGTTATTGAAATGGAAGAAACCATAGGATTTTGGTGTTATCCCTATCACCACCATAGGAAGTGGATACACTAAAATTTTGGAAGAGTTTAAAAACAACATGGGAGTAGCATAAAAGTCAGGATAAGGTGACTTAAAAAATTCTCCATTAATAGATAACTCATTTATTTTGCGTCTACTTATAAGAGAGAATTGCATATTTGATGCTACGGGCATTGAAAAATTTAGATACCCATCTACTATTTTTCTAGCTATTGACGAATCTAGAATATATGGCTTGGTGCCCCCCAATAATTTATTGATGTCTCGGCGTAAAAAGCCATTTGGGGAATCAGGCATAACACCTGGATAAGCAAAAAAATATGCACTTACATAAACAAAATCGGGATCAGGAAATAATTCCATAGCCCCTATCATTCTTGAGAAGTAATTTGGAGCCAGTCCATCATCGTCCCCTAGCATAATTACGTACTCACCAGTACTGAGTCTCAAGGCATTGTTCCAATTATCAGTCACAGGGACAAATGTATCGGTACGCACATAGTAAATGCGCGGATCATTCAGAGATGCGATATACCCAGCAATATCATCCTCAGAGCAATTATCAGAAATAATGATTTCCCAATTCTGATAGTCTTGCCGTAAAACTGTCTCTATTGCATATCGTAAGTATTCAAGTCTATTTCGAGTTGGAAGCAAAACTGAAAATTTCATATTTTTGGCCTCCTAAAGACTACCGTATAGGTACTTCCCCTCCATCCAGTTCTTTCAATTGGTATTAATAATTTTGCTAACACTCGACCGAATAAATGCACTATCGATCCTAAAATTTCATTACTAAAGAAATTTTTAAAGCTAAATGCCCAGCCAAAACCATTAAACCCATTAGCGCTTTTATCGGAGGATGTTATTAGCTCTGGCTGCAAGCCAGCAGTTTTTAATCTCTCTGAAACCAACTCAATAGGTATCAAAGTTACGTGGCGGGGAGCATCAATATGAGTCCAATACTTTCCTAGCACTCTAAACTGAAATGCATTTGGATTGGGGGTATCAAATATTAGAACTCCACCAGGTGATAAGTGTTCAGCCGCTAGATCAAGGACAGTCATTGGGTCAGCTAGATGTTCCAAGACTTGCCAGAAGACGATGACATCAAATTTAGATAGCGTAGATATGGCAGCAGAGGTATCGATATTATTCACTACATTTATTCCAACCACATCTCTTAAGTAATCGCAGCAGCGAGCATCCATCTCTATAGCAGTAACATCAAACCCGGATTGCTTGGCAAGATGCGAGAAAAGCCCATATGCTGGTCCGATTTCAAGTAGCTTACCTTTTTTAGAAAATCGATTAACTAGATCAATTTTCCATTGCTGTAAATTTTTTGCTTTTTTATCATGCTCCTCAATGCTATTGGGCAGATCGTAGTAGTCTTCTCTATAGTAATCACCTAAATTTTTAGGAACAGGATTTAAAAAAATCAGCTCACAATTTTGACAACGATAGTATGGAAATACCTCCTCAGAAATTCGACGATTGAAATCTTTGGCGTTAAAGAATAATTGAGCTGGATGCTTGCAATTAATGCAGGTTATATTTTGAGTCATAAAATTATATTGTGGTTAGCCATCTATTTTGGATGAATACTTCATTAACCCTCTTCAAAATTGCCCTCTTTGTGATTATGATAAAAACGAACCTCCCCCATATCAATTAAACGCACACCATTTTTCACGCGAACTCCATAATTTTCTTTGGTAAAAATTGGCTTATTTGAATCAAAAAATTCATTAACCCCATGTATTGGAATGCCCCTTGGAATGTAATGAAAAACCATGCTTCGTCTAGATGCAGCAGGATTATTGCGTGGACTTCCGCCATGAGGTAATTCAGGAAGCCAAATAAGAGTGTCGCCCTTTTCTGGAGTGAATGTTTCTAACTGAAGTCCCGCATTAAGACATGCCTCCTTT
>TBL_comb47_HYPODRAFT_10008357_pt1 | contig 10601 bp, 10 predicted proteins | sample TroBogypolimnion_40_FD_10682 | JGI IMG/M metagenome (IMG submission 10682)
GCCACTTGCCCAAGCACTAGGAGTAACTCCTAATCCTAAGTTACCAGAAGAATACGTCATTATGTTGCTACCACTATTGGTAACAAAATTCATAGAAGATGCTTGAGTCCACAATACAGGGCCATAAGCAACTCCTGTATTGAAATTATTTCCAGCAGAATTATCTTGTCCAACATAAAAAGTATTAGATGCGTTGGTGTTTCCTACTGCAAGATAATTAGATGCAGTCCCAGTTCCAGTAATTCCAACTTGAGCAGATGAACCTTTTATTTCCTGCTGATAACTAGGACTACTTGTACCTATACCTAGATTGCCTGCGCTTGTGAGGCGCATCTTTTCTGAGCCAGTAGACATGGAATAAGCACCCTGTCTCCATGCCAAATCACCACTACCACCTGAATTACCAACAACCCATCTATCTGCTACACCAGCTTCACCATAATAAAGAAAATTAGCATAACCATTTGCAGAACGTATTGCAACTTGTGTATCAGCACCTGAAGCATTTAAACGAATACTTCCACCAACATCAACTGTATAACTTGCTGATGGGCTACCTTGATTTACAACCAAACTTGTTCCATTCCAAGTCAACGCAGACCCAGTAGCCAAAGCACTTGTACTAGACGCATACACCACACCATTTGCTGTGTATGATGTGAGTCCAGTGCCTCCATAAGCAGTACCCACAGCATTTGTTGGAGTTAAACTTGTTGAAGTTAAAGCCCCTGTGCTTGGGTTGTACTGTAACTTAGTAGAACTTGTGTAAATCGTTGACAAAGTGCCTGATGTTGCACTTGTAAAGTTTAAATATCGAGTGCTGTTTGTGCTCGTATCGTCAGTAATCGTTGTGCTTGAAGCAGTTGATGCCCATGTAGGAACACCACTTGCAAGGGTCAAAACATAGCCATTTGTGCCAGCAGAGAGCTTAGACAAGGTATTTGTAGCACTTGCATACAAAATGTCACCTGTTGTATAAGTAGTCTGCCCAGTTCCACCATAAATAGCACCTATTGCTGTGCCATTCCATGTTGCATTGGTGATTGATCCTGAATAGCTAAATGTATTGGTTGACCAAGATACGTTGCTAGGAGCATCAAAGTGATAATCCCATGTTCCTGCTGAATTTCCATTGGTCAACAGAATAACTGTTACATAACCACCAGATGGTATGCTGACAATCAATGTGCTTGAACGATTGTTGACAACAATAGCACCTGATGTTTGATTGTTATTGAACGTATAAGTAGCACCAACTGGCAAAGTTGTAGCATCAGGCATGGTAAATGTCTGACCACCTGAACCAGTGATAACCCAGTTATACGTTGAACTTACAGACAATGATGTTGTAGTCCCAGATGCTCCAACATTGGTGAAAGCATTGAAAAAAACATTAGCTGATGTGTTGGTGTTAGCATCCCTTAAAACGACACTAGATGCTCCAGAACTAGAAGTAACACCTGTACCACCATTTGCAACTGCAAGAGTGCCAGCAAGTGTTACAGCACCTGTAGTAGCTGTGTTTGGAGTTAATCCTGTTGTTCCACCACTAAATGATGAAACAGTGCTTACGCTTGTCCAAGTTGGAACTCCACCAGAAACAACTAAATATTGTCCATTAGTTCCAACTGCTAAAAACGTAGTTGTTCCACTTGAGGATTGATAAGGAATTGAATTAGCTGATCCACCAGCCAAATTTGTTGAAGTTGTTGCACTTGTTGCAGTTGAAGCATTACCTGTCAAAGCACCAACAAATGTAGTTGCACTAACTGTCCCACTACTAGGGTTGTATGTTAATTTAGATGAACTAACATATTCTTGGGTAATTACACCTGTATTTACATCAGTAAATGTTAAATAACGAGTTGAATTTGTACTTGTATCATTAACTATGGATAAGTTTGCACCTGATGTGCTCCATGATGTATTAGTGCCATCAGTCGTTAAGTATTTGCCAGCATGAGTAGCTTGGCTTGGCAAAAGGTTGTTAATAGCACCATTAGCTGTGGTTGAGGATGTGCCTCCATTGCTGACTGACAATGTGCCACCAAGAGTAATTGTTCCACTTGAAACAATTGGACCACCAGAGGTTGTGAGGCCTGTTGTGCCTCCTGAGACATCAACGCTTGAGACCCCACCTGCCGCGCTCGTGAATGGTAACCCAGCAGGTCCAATAAACGTGATAAAGGCAAGTGTCAATGGGTCATACAATGCCTGTACTGGCAATATATTCGTTGTCTGTGTAACACCTACATTATTCGAGTTTGACATTGTTGCACCCTAAAAAAAAAGGGGATTTTCACCCCTTTTAGCCTTAGCTAATTATGATTGATCGCCAACTGGAGTGATATACAAGATGCCAGCAGTACCACTCGTACTGATAGCAGTCATGTAGAAAGGCGTAGTTGGTGTCGCTAGGATCAATGGGCTAGTCATACCAGCAGGTAAAACATAGTCACCAAGTGTAGAACCATCCACAGGAAACACAGCAGGAGGACATGGAGAAAAGCTATTAAACTTTACTGCAATGGGACTTGCTCCTGTGTTCAAGAATGATGCGTAGTTAATTTGGTCATTCGTTGTGTCATCAATCAACGTACTTGCATGTGAAGTATTCGTAACTGATAACGCAACTGTTTGACCAGCATTACGTTGAACTGTTGAACCTGCCATGATTAAACAGCATTAGTTGGAGCTGGTCCTTCAAGTCTTGTGACCTGAACAACATATTGACCTGCAACTGGTGTTGCTGATGTGCCTGTCATGTTGCCAAATTGAATTGTCAAAACGCCAGCATTCAAACAATCTGCCTCAGCTACGATGATGCCAGCAGTTTGAGCACCAACAGCACCTTGCACAAGAATCAAGTCAGTGGTTTGTAGGCCAGCAACATTGAAGTTTTGTGAAGCAGTGGTGTTTGCAGAAACGCTAGTTGGCGTAATGGATGGGGTTATGTAAAAGGTCTCGTGTGAATTTCCACGAGTTACTGTTGTGGATGACATGTTTAATTCCTTTGTTGAATTGTAACTTAAAACGAAAAAAAGCCACCCCCTTGTGTGAGAGTGGCTTTATATTTTCCTGTTCCTTATGGGAGGAAAGTTAGATCGTAGCCATAGACGAAAACGTCACAGGTCGCCGCAATCGTTGTGCCCACATTCACATACAAGTTTGATGGGTTACTGATAGCAGTAGTTGCATTGGTTGCAGAAGATGTTGTGACGTATGGTCCACCTGTGTTGCTGGTGAGAGCCGCAGTCGTGAGCACAGTCGATCCAGTTGCTCCAACACCTGTGTAAACACCAACAGTAGCTGTAGCAATAGTGGTTGTTGCACCACTAGAGTTTAAGCCATTGGTGATGAGGATACTGACAGGTACAAATTTGCTCACATCCAAAACTGTCATTGCTGTGTCACCAGCTTGAGACAAGTTTACTGACTGAGCTGATGCAATCAAACGCAATGCTTGGTTTGTGGACAAGTTTTGTGGATGATTGGTGACTGTGGTTGCTGGTCCGGGATTTGCCATGATTAATTCTCCTTAAATTGGTAAATGACTGTTAGGCCGCGATTCTGCAAGCCAACTCAGGGTAGAGAGGCGCCCAACCATAGAGCACATCCAAGCGAGTTGGAATACTGTCGTTATTTATGGTGTATTGGCGCACCACCCGCATTGACAATCCAATCTCTTTGTCAGAGGCACGACCTGCAAAGTGGACACCCTCTGGCAACTCAAGATCAGCGACCGCCAACGTGAACGCATTTCTGTGCATCAAAATGTTTTGTGGACTGTATGTGCCAGCACCACTCACACCAATGCTGAAGGGAGTGACCACAGCAGAGGCCGCAGGACTCACAGTCACATTCTGGAACTGACCAGAATAAATCAATGCAGGGCTAACAGTGACTGATGTATTACCATTAGTCAATGCTGTTGTGGATGTGATCACAAAGTTGCGTAGCTTGTTGTTGCCATAAGCCTGACGATTTTGTGGGTTCACTGCGTACACACCTGCAATGGTGATAACGTCACCTTGGTTGAGTGTGCCTGACGCTGTGGCTGTGATGTTCAACGTAGATGTCTGTGCCCATCCACTTGATAGACCTTGGCTTGCTCCATTGATGGTGATTGAACCAGCACTAGAACCAGTCCAAGCACCAAACTGTTGAGAGACCACATTTTGGTCCATTTTCCAATTACAGCCCGCGCTGTCCCGCCCCATGAGGCCTTTGCGATATTGCTCACCAATGGCTTCTTGTGGGACAAACAAGCCTTTGAGTGAATCAACAATCGTTGCAGATGTGAATGGTTCAATAGTCACTGATCTACGACCATCACGAGGAGCACCCTCAGAGTCAAGATAAGCACCAGCAGTTAGATAGGTAATCAAACCTGTAGGAGGTGTACCAGCAGTACCAACAATGTTTGCTGTGTTGTTCTTAGCCATGACTAAGCCATCACGATCAATCTTGTTGGCAATGGCGGCAATTGCTGGCTTCAACACTCGATCACTAAACATGTCGAGTGATAGTGCCAAGTCAGCCGTGGTGAACTGCGTGTCCACATGGAACTGCGTTGATAGAGTTACTGGCACACTTGACTCGTTAAAGTCTTCCACGTTTAACGCTGGGCCGGTAGTTCCGATGAAGCGACCCGGTCTCCGCACATTCACAGTATTACCAATTTTTGCCCCGACCACAGCGAACTGGTCATCGTAGTTGCGGTCCACCTCGCTCGTGAACGTGAGTTCGTTTTCGAGCACCATGAGCGCCTCATTGGTGATCTTAGATATCGTTAATAGATTATTTGCCATGATTCTTTCCTTAAAAAGTTAAAAAGTTTGTTTACCTAATCTTCCCTGCTTTACGAGCTTCACGCCATTGTTGAAACGTACCAGTGAATCTGCCTTCAGAGTCAATGGGCGTTTCAGACGCCGCGCTCGTTGCTCGCAATGGACTAATAGGCTTTGGAGCATTCGACCTCACAACAGCCTTCACCTCCTCTTGAGGAGCTTTTTCAAGCCTTGCCTCAATCTTTCCTAACTCTCTAAGAGCACTTATTGTTGACATCTTAGCTAGCTTCTCAGCTACTTCTGGATTCTCTGCTAAATGATAAAGGATTCTTGGTCCAACATCACTTTCAAAAATCGCATCTCGTATCTGATCACTCACCACCACATCTGATGATGCAAGCATGTCTTCATAATCAGGTAACTCAGCTTTGACCTCAGCTTGACGCTTGTTCCATGCCTCAAATGTCTTGGCACGTTCTTCAGCTATCCTTCTTTCAGCCTCTTGCCTGTCACGCTCCCTAAGTGCTTCCTCTGTTGAATACTTTGCAAGTGCTTTAGCATAATCAAATGCTGTTTCAAATTGCTCAGGTTGTGGTTCTGAAAGTTGTTCAACTGGTTTAGGGTTGACTTTCGCTTCCAACTCTTTCAACTTGGCTTCTAGCTCACTAGCTCTGGTACGCTCACGTTCTGCTTCAGCTCGTGCCAATTCCCTTTGCTTAGTAATATCTGAAAACCTTTTTTCGAGTCTATTAGGCTTTGGTTCTTCTGTTGTTTTGCTTGGTTCTTCAGCAACTGGTTCATTCTGCTCTTGAACTTCTGTAGGCTCAGTAGGAACTGCCTCTACAGTAGTAGTGTCAGCTAAACCTAAACGATTGCTATAAAACTCAGCACTGTTTTCGCTTGTAAGCACTTGGCTCGCTTCTTTTTCAGACATGAGTTTCCTCAAGGATTTGCCTCGTCTACCTGACGAGTAAGGTTTGTGTAATCTTTACACGAATTAATAAATTTGTCAAAGTGTGCCAGCTTTACGCCTTTTTTCATCACCTTTTTTCATAAATGCCTGATTTTCTTTTCTACGATTAGCTTCATTAGCACTTATATATCTTTCATTTTCTAATTTTTTTAGAATTCTGGCTTGTTTTGCGTGATATTCTGCTTTTTCTTTATGTTCTTTTGCAACTGGATGAGGTTCTGCAAACATGGCGGCATGCTTGTGTGATCCCATTGCTTTAAAATGACCCATATGTGTGTCAGCTTTTTCCGAATAATCTTCAGCTTCTTTAGCAAAAGATTTGTAGGAAGCAGGGTCACGCATTTTTATTTCACCTGCTTTACCAGTTTTTTTTGCCATTTCATTGGCATTAAATTCTTCACGATTTTCACTTGTTACTGTTGGCATCATTGGACTCCGGGTTGTAGACCTAGCACTGACTCATTTGCATACCTATATTGTTCAGCATTACGACTTGCTATCTCTTTTTCAAGTCTAGCAGTATCCAAGTGGTGAACCAAAAGCTCCATAATGGATTCTATTTCAGTCTTGTTTTGGCTTGTGACAGCTCTCATGTTCACGTCATGGACTCTAGCCTCTAGAGTAGCCTCAGTGTTGTGGGCTTTGGCTGTCTGCCTCATCAACTCACGTTGTGTTTCAGCTTGTTGTTTAACAGATTCGATGTCCTGACGTTGCTTAATGGTCATCTGGAGCTGTTGAATCTGTTGTTGCATGGCTTGCATCTGTTGTTGAGACATAGCCAATTGCATCTGAATCTGAGGAGGAACTTTAGATTTAGTGTCGATCTGGGACATTGGGTTGCTGGCCGCTAGCCTGTCTGCAATCATCTCAGCGCCGGGGAAGTCCATATTCCTGAAAAATAGGTCACCAGCTACTTGCATCAGTGCAGGGTCTGCCGCTAGCAGTGGCATCATGCTTTCCACAGCCTCTTGACGCTTGCTGTTGTAGCCGGGTCCAGTGTCCATCACCACATCATACTCACCCACTGATGTGTCATTCAATATCTTGTAAACACCTTCCTCATCAGCTCCAAACGAGTTCAAGCTCACTAAATCAGGCTTTCCATCATCCCCAATGATCCTCATCACCCTCTCAGAATCATAGATTTTGGGCACTAAGTCCAAAATTACCTTGCCCAAATGCCTAATAGAACGAGTCAAATTGTCGTAAAAGTGGAAGTTTGACATGTCCACTTGTTGCTGTTGCCCATTCAGTGCTTTGCCTGAGATGTTGCCACTGGGGAGCTGATTTGGGTCAACAATGCCTATGACTGCTTGGAGGTCTTGGCTGATGCTGGCTGAGGCGGCCATAATGCCAGCAGGAGGACTCTCAGGCTGAATCCTCGATGGCACTGGTGCTGGCCTACCATCAATGTCAACTTGCTTGTATCTCAGTGTTGCAGTGGACTTAATGTTAGCTTGTGCCCATTCAGTCTCATGGCCTTCATCTTGGCCTTCAGCAATCAACCATTTTGGCTTAGGAGCAAGGGCAATGCTCTCAGTCATGGAGGTTTGCCAGAAGTTGTACATGCGTTGTGGGTCTTTTGCTTGCCTCACAAGGCCAAACTTCTTACGCTTGTTCTCAACAATCAATTGCTGACCATAGACAGGAATGATTGGGATGTATTTGCCAGCCCATTTGCCTTCTTCTAGGACTTGCATTCCAGTGAGTTTTGCCCACCAAATCTCTTTTTTGACTGTATCTCTCTGATCAATGATGTCTTTTGATTCACCTTTAAACTCATCTTTGTACTCAGTTGTGCCATCAGCAAGCATCAGAAGTTTGGTTTTAATGTGCTTGGTGTAGAAGTATTCAGCAATTCTGATGTCTTCCCTCATCACCCATTCAGCATTGGTGTCACCAGCTCCTCTGAGATTGAACTGAGTGCCATCGTCAGCATCTGGATACATTTTCCTGAATTGTTGCTTAGAAATGACCTCAGTGATTAGGCATCTATCTGCGTCAGAACCATCAGGCATGACTGAGTTAGGGTCAAAGTAGACAGTGAAAGGGTTGACTATGGATTTGATGTAAATCTCTTGATCAAAGCTATCTGGCTTGGTGTAGTCAGTGACAACACGGAAGAAGCCCCATCCCATACGCACGGCGAAGTCAACTGCGTTGTCATAAGCCTGATCAGCATCTGAATTGACCTCAATATGCCTACACAGACCAGTAAGAATCTCTGCCATCTTTGCATCTGACTCATTATTTACCCCATGAACCTTAATTCTTGGCCTCTGTTGCCTAATGTTATTAGTAACCTGACGCACATAAGCATCAATCTTATTAATGGTCAGGCAAGGCCTAGATTCAAGTGTACGAGAGTTCTGGATTTCTACAGGCCATTGGTCACCAGCACTAAATCTCAAGTCTTCTAGGGCTTCTTGACGATTCATCATGTCTGCATCTGTACATAAATGCAAAAACTCTTGAGCTTCAGTAATTAAGCCATTTGACTCTAAATCATCCATGTTAGCCCATCCAGTTGACTGTTGGTTGATACACTGCCTTTTTTACTTGCTTTTTGGGTTCATTGACCATCAGGCCTATGTATCTAAAAGCATCAGCCCCATGACTGTACTGATCATGTAAAGGAGTCTTACTAAATGCTTTGGTATCTGGATCGACTTCATACCTGTAATGCCTGAGAGCATTTAAGCCCTCCTCACAGTTATTTCGATCAAAATAGCAATTCGGAAAGATGGTCCTTGAAGCATTAATACTGTCAACAATGGGCACTCTTTCCAATATTCTAGTCTTAAATCCTAAAGTTCGCACTATTTCTTCTATGCTCTTGCCATTGGATGCTAAAGTTTTGTTCTGAGCATCGTGAGGCAACCACAAGGTATCCAACATGTATCCAAAGGTTTGAACTTTGGCTAATATGGCTGAGATAGTCTCTTGGCTTGTCTCAAAGTACCTGATTAACCTTGTTTCCATGCCTATAAACTGGACAAACCAAATAGCAGTAGCATCTGACCATCCAAGGTCAAATACGCAATGTACTGGCTTGATTGGATCGTAATTGACCCTTGTAATACGCTCTTGTAGCTCTGCCATCTGTAGTTCTTTGGCAAATATAGCACCATCTACAGACTGCCTGCAAACACCTTCCCAGACTGTTGCATAGGCTTCTGGGTCTCTAGCCCTCAAAGCATCCTTTTCAAGCCTCAATGTCTCTGGAAACCAAGGATTGTCAGACCAATTGATCTTAACTACTTGGGCATCTTGTGGAGGATGGAGGATAAACCTTTGATAGGTATTGTCAGACTCTAACTCTGGGTTGAAACTCACCCAAATCTCTGACTTTTCCTTCCTGATAGTAGGAATTAGCACATCCCAGCTTCTAGCACTGACGCTTTGTCCCTCCTCACACCAACAAATGTCAACACCCTCATAGGACTTGACGTTTGCTACGTTGTTCTTGAGGCCTACAAAGTTGATTTCAGTCCCATTTTTGCCTCTAATAGTCCTGTCAGTGATTTCATAGAAATCTATCAAGCCCATTGCCAGTATCTGGTCACTCAAGAGCTTATGGACTGAATCCTTAATGGATGTCTGGAACTCACGAGTACAAAGTATACGTAAAGGCTTGACAGCTCCTTGGATCAGCAATGCTCTTGCAATGCCCCATGACTTTGCTCCACCACGACCTCCCCAGAGCACCTTATACCTCGATGGCTTAAACAAGCACTCTAGCTTCTCAGGAAACTCAACCTTGTTGATTACCTCTTGAATGCTACTCATCTGCCTTGACAAATGTGACTTGGATAGATGGAATCAGTGGTGTGCCATTCTCACCTGTAATCTCTTGCTTGACACTCTCACGATACTTCTTGGGAAAGCGTGCCGCCATACTCCTCGACCATATCGAGGCATTTAGCTTTGCACCATCTTTGTGCTCCAACATGTATGCCTGAGCTTGCTCCTCCCACCATGTTTGCTCTAAAACTTTGGCATCTTCCAAGGCATGCAGAAAGTTCTCGTATTTATCTCTCCAATCATACATAACTCTTAATGAAACCCCTAAGTTAGAACTAATTTGTTCATAACTCTTGCCTAAAGCACCCAATTCCCTGACTTTTTCGCAATAGGATGGGTCATACAAAGTTGGTCTTCCAAATGGTTTAATTACGTCATTCATTTAGGTTCTTCCTCATGGTAACCAAACTCATAAGGATAGCCTTCTGTGGATAATGTTTTAGCAGGAACAGTTTTCTTAACAATATCGTAATCACCATTTAGTACGTTTTCACCATGCCATTTAGCATAATCTTTACTTGTTGTAACCCAATCACCATGATTTATGTCTGAAATACCTTTAGGAACTGCTCTGTAGATATCAATTGGAGCATCAGGCTTGTTTCTAGCTTTAAGTGCCGCCATTCTCCACTGGTGATCTATTGCAGATTCTCCAACACCATACAATTGTTTACCTGTGTGAGAATAAACGTCTGCTGGCATAATTTGAGTTAAATCATGCAAAAAAGCACCATAAACATTTGCATTAGGTGCTGTGTGGCTTCCTCGATATTCAGACATTCCCATAGGGGAATAAGAATCTGCCATTCTTCTAGCTAATTCCTGAGTTTTTGGACCATATTCAGGAAATTCTTTAGCAGATTCAGCTACTTGCTGATTTAAAACTCTAGCTTGATCATTAGCATTACCTAATCCTTGTTGAAAACTTTGGATTGGATTAGCAACAGTATCTCCTAGTCTACGTTTAAAACTATCAATACTGCTATAAATGTCAGCTAGAGTAGGCATAAATCACCATTATTGAGGAGGAATTT
>TBL_comb47_HYPODRAFT_10008358_pt1 | contig 10600 bp, 7 predicted proteins | sample TroBogypolimnion_40_FD_10682 | JGI IMG/M metagenome (IMG submission 10682)
CCTTAAGCTTTGATTATGGACAAAGACATAATGCAGAGCTAATAGCTGCCGCTCAAATAGCAAAATATTATCAAGTTATTGATCATAAAATAATTAAACTTGGATTAGGAAGCATAGGTGGATCTGCCTTAACCGACGAAAATATTGCTGTACCTAATAAACCACAAACAGGCATACCCGTCACCTATGTCCCAGCAAGAAACACCATATTTCTTTCCTTTGCCCTCGGTTGGGCAGAAGTATTAAATTTAACTGATATCTTTATAGGTGTTAATGCAGTGGATTACTCGGGTTACCCTGACTGTAGGCCAGAATTTATTACTGCTTTTCAGAAATTAGCGAATTTAGCCACTAAAGCAGGCGTAAATGGAAACTCCTTTACTATTCACACCCCCCTAATCTCTTTAAGTAAGGCAGAAATCATTAAACAAGGAATTGCTTTAGGTGTTGATTATCGCCAAACCGTTTCATGTTACTCAGCAGATGAGCAAGGCCAGGCCTGTGGCGTATGTGATGCATGTCGAATAAGAATAACTGGATTTTCAGAAGCAAATGTAAAAGACCCAACCCAATATAAAAAATCAATAAAAGTATTGCATAATCTGTAAAAATCATTATAATGGTCAATCTTTGTTGGGTCGTTAGCTCAGCCGGTAGAGCACCGCACTTTTAATGCGATGGTCGCGCGTTCGAATCGCGCACGACCCACCACCAAAGATAAAATGAATCAAGTCCTTACAAATTTATTGAAGGGCTTTTTTTATGCCTACAATTTACCCATGGACACTAGCAGAACAATACAGAATAAATAAACACATCAAAGTGCGCATGTTTTAGATCTGAAAAAGGTATTTACATTAATTACTCAAAAGCTGAAATTGTTAATTTAGTTGTAACCTAACACTTTATAGCTAATTACTCAGGGTCGTTATCGTTAAAAAATCTTTAATAGCCTTTTCAAGAACGAATGCGGCATCCGTTTCAGTAAATATACTTTTTTCAGGCGTATTTTCTTCTTCCACATAAAATAATGTCATTGGTTTTCTTGGCGTTATCAGCTGGACAATTGAACTCATTAGTTGATAGGTAATTGCATTTTCAACAAATTGCTTGTCGTATATTAATGCGTAAGCCGCTATTACAGGTTTCGTTTCGTTAGCTAGTAATTTAACGGGTATATTTAGTTGTTCTGAATATTGTATTTCTCCAGCTATTCTTAAATCTTTACCATAAGACAAAGCAAGCTCTGGATGATGGTATAACCTTTTATGATCATAGGATCGTCCTACAAACAAACGAACTGATTTACCCTGTTGATTTGTATAGATACGTTCGATCCAGTCGTAACAAGCAAAAGTATTTTCACCCCATTCTGACTGACGTTGAGTCGGTTTTGATACATAAGAACCCAATACCTGACTAATTTGGCGAGTTGATAAATTATCGCCTGTTTTTAAATTCAAATAACTATGAATAATCGTTGGAATCAATGCCAACATGATAAGGATTATTACTGGCAAAGCATGTCGTGTAGACATCATAGTTTTTTCTCAATGAAATTTTTATGATTAATTGGATTTTTTCCAATGATGAATAGTATGGGTAAAGCTACCATAAAGGTTAATAAGCCTGATAACTCATGTGCTGATGTTGCTAAAATATTCAAACCATAGTAATTAACTAATAATGCTAGTACCAATACTCTTATTATATTGACACCTATCGCAAGAGGCGCGGCTATCAATAAGAGAATTATTCTCCTTTTTGTAGATGTACAAAAATAAGCCGTTAGAATCGCAATGGTTATTGCTGCATAAAGTGTCGCAAAACCACTACAGGCATCCGCAACCATTAATGTACCGCCCTCTATTTCTAATAGTGTTCCACTTGTAAAAACAGGTATACCAATTTGACTTAATATAAATGCAACACTTTTTGTTGCAATATGCCTGAGCATTAAATGTATAGCTTCTGTAAAAACTAAAGGAATCGGCAATGTAAGTAACATGGTTAGTAGGGGGAAAAGTATAGCTTTTGTTTTTTCCGTACCTAAAAACAACATTGATAAACCTATAAGCGACGTAAACATTGCAATACTAGATAGTAATTGAGTGTTAATGCCTGTATCGAGCATATATAATAATAAACTTGGAATTAAAATAATAAACCCCCACGAATTACTACTAGAGGGTAAATATATTAATTTTTGTAATTCTCTCCATATTAAATATATCACTAAGGCAAGCACTAAAATTCCATGCCCATTTTGCCAAACACTCATAGTCCATCTGCCCCAAAGCCACAATAAGGTGGGCATATATAACATTAGTAATAATATTATAACTATTGCTAATAACCATTGATTATGAGTTTCATAACATGAATCTTTTTTAACACTCTTATTACCTACACTTAAATTATTCATTTATTGGTATCCCATATTTCTCAATTAGGCTATATAAAGTAGGTCTACTCACACCCAGAAGTTTTGCAGTATTAGATACATTATTGTTGCTATGCATTAAGGCATTTTTTATAGCCATTATTTCAGCTGACTCCCGTACTTCTTTTAAATTAACTGGCATAGCAGTATCGGTATTTTTTTCAAGCTCCAAATCATTGAAGGTAATATTGATATCATCTGACAAAATCACGGCTCTTTTAATTTTATTTTCAAGTTCTCTTATATTTCCGGGCCATGAATAAGCTTCAATAGCTGCAACTGCGTCTACACTAAAACTTTTTATTTTTTTATTATGTAGGCTGCAATATTTTTTTAAAAAAGCAATTGCAATTGTTATTGCATCACCTTCTCTCTCTCTTAATGGTGGGATATCAATAACTATCTCACTAATCCGATAATACAAATCTAACCTAAATTTTCTTTTATCAATCTGGTCTTCTAAATTTTGATGCGTAGCGCAAATAATACGCACATCAATTGGGATTTCTTGTCGCCCCCCAATACGTTCTATTGTTCTCTCTTGCAAAAAACGTAATAACTTTGATTGTAATAGCATTGGCAGATCACCAATTTCATCTAAAAATAAAGTTCCCTTATTTGCATATTCTATTTTGCCCTTTGTTAGTTGCGCTGCTCCAGTATATGCACCTTTTTCATAACCAAATAACTCACTTTCCAGCAAATTTTCAGGTATAGCAGCGCAATTTACCGCCACAAATGCTTTAGTAGAACGGTCACTTAAACGATGCATTGCTTTTGCGAGCACTTCCTTTCCAGTGCCACTCTCCCCCATTAATAATACAGTAGCATTAGTTGGAGATATTTTTTCAATAGTACGACATAATTCTTGCATTTTTCTACATGAAGCAATAAGACCAACCAATGGTTCAGTTGTTTTTTTTTGCAACAATTGATGTTCATTTTCCAATTCATTCAATTGAAAAGCACGCTCTATGATCAGATTTAAAATATCTGTATCAATAGGTTTCTGATAAAAATCATAAGCCCCCATTGCTACCGCTTTAACAGCATTTGCCCTATCATCATTACCGGTGACGACAATTATTTTAGTTGCAGGTGCTAGCTCAAGAATTTCTTGCAATGTTTTTAGTCCTTCACTGGCATTAGCGGAATCCGGAGGTAAACCTAAGTCTAATGTGATAACACTTGGCACAAAGCGTCTTAATGCTGCAATTGCTTCACTTCTATTACTTGCTATTACCGTGTGATAGGATTCAAAACTCCACTTTAATTGTTTTTGTAGGCCAAGATCATCTTCTACAATTAATAAAACTTTCTTATCTTCCAAGCTATAACCTTCTGCTTAATTTGATTATGATTTACTGCTTACTTTTTTATGAATTATCGTATCTTTTGAGTCTTTCATCTATCATGATGCGCTATCAATTCATAACTTTTCTTTTTCAGATAGCGTCACTATTAATCTTCATAACTAGCTCTTCTAAAATTTAACAGCAGATCACTTTCAAAGATTAACTCTAAATAAATTATATGCGTTATATTAATTATGGAACGTCATGAATTATAAGCCACTGTTCTAACATTATTAATAACCAAATCATGACACCATAATATGTAGAGTGTCCTTTTTGATGTAATTGAATAATATTTTTTATATAAACAGGGTTTACAATCCCTCGCCTTGAAAAGCTGAATAAATTATCCAAAGCAAATTGTTTTAGCTCCTTATCCTGAGACATCCAAACTCCAAAAGGTAAACCAAATCCTTGTTTATTCTTATTTAAAGTTTGTTTTGGTAAATAATCCTGCATACTTTTTTTATAAAATGATCTTAATTCAAAATTTTGCATTAACCATTTTGATGGAATTCCAGCAGAAAACTGTACGAGATCATCATGTAACATTGGATATTGAACCTCTATACCAGCAAGCTCACACATACGATTAACTTTTCTTAAGTCATTATCTGCCAAGGTAAACTTTCCATCTAAGTGCAGCATCCGTTTTACCAAATCATCTGTGTTAGCTCGATTATAAGTTGATCGATAATTTTCAATCGGTACCTCAGGATCAATTTGTTTTAGGAACTCTTCAGTAAAAAACTCCAATAGTGGGCTACGATGTAAAAAGTTATATGTTTCCAATCGATCAGGCATATTGATATTAGCCTGTTCAATATAACTTTGTAATTTACCTAAAATTTGTATGTTATTAACAATAGGCTCTATAGCTGCTTTAGCACAACTAGGCAGATAGCGATAATAGTCAAATAGCTTTTGCTTTGCATAACGACTATTTCCAGCAAATATTTCATCACCACCGTCTCCCGCTAACAATCTTGTCATTCCTCTTTCACGAGCAAATTTAGCGCAATAATAACTTGGCACAGCTGATGCGTTACCAAAAGGTTCATCATACGTTTGTGCAATTAACGGTATTGAATTTAAAACATCTACAGGTGATACATAATATTCATGTAAATTTACTTTAAAATGTGCTGCTACTATACGAGCATAAGGCATTTCATCATAGCCTTCGGCATCAAAACCCATAGTAAATGCATCCACTTTATGTTCTGCAATGTTTTGAAAAAAACCTGTTACCGTACTGCTATCGAGCCCTCCACTTAGAAAAACACCTGTTTCTTTATCTGGTTGACATGCAGCAATAGACCTATTTAGCTGTGTATGAACCTGCTCTATCAATTCTTGTTTAGTAAAAGTACTTTCAGTGTAATCAGACTGCCAGTAAAAATTACGTATGAACTTATTACTATCAATCTCTATGAATTCACCTGGTTGTAATTTTGAAATGTCCTTGTAAATAGTTCCTGGACTAGGAATCATATGAGAATAAAGAAAATTATAGATGCCCTGCTGATCAATGACCTTATTAACGCGTGGATGTGAAATAATATTATCTAACTTAGAACCAAAAACAAATAAGCCATGTTGATAATAATAAGCTAAAGGTCTAATACCCTGTCTGTCATTAGCTAATAATGCATAATGTTGCTCAGGCTCCATAATACAAAATGAAAAAGGACCATGAATTTTATTAAGGACTAAACGCCCGTATTTTATAAAACCAATTGCTAATGCCTGAGATGAGTCGTATTTATTTGCAATGTTTTTTAATTCATCATCACTCCAATATGGGTCACCTTCAATTATCACCAATAAACGTGATGATTGATAAACACTAGGAGCTGCCACTAGCCCATACCCTGTCATTTCTGCTACGTTTTTATACTTAGCTACACTTGAATGTACACTGTTTATAGATTTTAAAGTAGCCCCTTGCTGTTTAATACAACCTAGGTCAAAAGCTTTTTCTGTAGTTGAAAACCAGCCGTAAATAGTGCTCATAATGCTTACTCTAAGATGGTAGTTATGCTCATTTTTAATCAAAACTATAATAGTTATGAGTATGATTTTTTGTTAAATTTTATCTAACGATGTGTCTTATTGATTATTTTTATTTACTAACAAATTTATGTCATTAGTATTTAATAACTGAAAGAATGTTGAGTTTTAAATAATATTTTTTCTTCTTAGATTTCTAATTAAATCATATAAATTTTATTTTACGTTAATACATTAGCTCTAACAGTAAAACTCTACTTATTTAAAATATAAAATAGCAAATTATTTCAACATAATCAAGTTATGTATTTTAATTTTCTATTCTTTTAAGCCTATTGATTTTTTACCGCCACTCAGAAAGGTTTAACAACAGCTAAGATGATAATACTTATTAAAAAAATAACTGGGACTTCATTCATCCAACGATAATAAACATGACTATGAGCGTTATGATCATTCTTAAAATCATGTAGCCAAACACCGCAAAAATAATGGTAAATTAACATTAAGCCCAATAATGTAAGCTTTATAGTTAACCACCAAGTGCTTGCATACAACAGCCAAGCATAATCAAGCAACATCCAGATACCAAACACAAAGGTTGCGATCATACCTGGCGTCATGATGCCAAAAAATAGCTTGCGTTCCATTACCTTAAATCGTTCACTGCTTATTTTATCTGTACTTTGTGCATGATAAACAAATAAGCGGGGTAAATAAAATAAGCCAGCAAACCAAGTAACCATAAATATCAAGTGTAAAGCTTTTATCCAAAGCATGGTTTATTCCTTTGTCATTTCTTCAATTAAACTGTTAATTTTTCTAAGTATTAAGTTACCGTTACTTGTACTATAACATTGCGCGAATTCAACTCTGAATTGCAATTCTAGTATTCATGGAGCCTGCCGATTATCATCGCCAAAAAATACTGCATAAGGTGTTTTATAATTTAATGTTTTTCGAGGTTGTTGATTGAGTTTTTGCATGACATCCTCAACTTGACTCTCAGTTATATTTTCAAAACTACTGCCTTTCTTAAAGTATTGCCTGATCAAGCCATTGGTGTTTTCGTTTAGCCCTCGCTCCCATGAAGAGTATGGTTGCGCGAAATACACCGCTGCATTAAGTTGTTGCGCAATGCTTTCATGGCCGGCGAACTCTTTGCCATTATCGGCGGTAATGGTCAACACCTTATCTATATATGGCTTTAGCAGCATGACCGTGGCATGTGTCACAACCTCAGCATGCTTGCTGTCAACTTTCTTAATCATAGTGAATTTCGAAACCCGATCCACTATAGTCACCAATGCACCCTTGTGATTTTTTCCAATTACAGTATCTATTTCCCAATCCCCGATCCGCACTCTTTGTCCGACAATCTTAGGTCGTTCATCAATACTGACTCTGTTCCTAATCTGGCCACGCTTATCTTGTGATCCGTACTGTTTTTTTCGTTTTTTGTTGCTGTGGCGTAGATGCTTATAAAACTCGCCACTTTCGCGCTTATCTGCCCAGACATGTTGATATATCCGTTCATGACTGATTTCAATGTCCTTTTCTGTACGCAACCAACCAGAAACCTGTTCAGGGTTAAGTCTAGCTGAATCTTTTCCTCTATCATGGCACAAACTTCCAGTGTCATTTTTATGGCCTTGGCAGCATTTTTTCTACGGTCAAGTGCCTTAGTATTAGCCTGCTCAGGTCGATAACCACGTTTACCAGTATTGCGACTTAGCTCCCTGCCAAATGCTTTTGCGTTTTTTGAACTCATGTCTAATAGCTACATATTGAATAATTTTCTATCTTTCAATAACTCTCGCTAAATAACGAAAACGTTAATAATCCATTTAATTTGTAATTTTCTCGTATGTAATTATTTAACCCATTAATTAATGGGTTATTTTAACTATTTTCCAATGTTATTTTTAATTTCTTGTTATTTGTATAATAAAATAATGCTATGCCAATAATAATCATAGGCAATGACAAGATTTGTCCCATAGTTACCCAGTCTAATGCTAAATATCCTAGTTGAGCATCAGGCATTCTATAAAATTCAACAATAAATCGGAAGCTTCCATAAAAAAACAAAGCCAATCCAGTCGTCGTTCCTACAGGCCTCTTTTTTCGTGAATACAGCCATAGTAAAATAAATAAAATTAGCCCTTCTAAAAAAGCCTCATAAAGCTGCGAAGGATGGCGTGCTAGAGGCCCACCGTTTGGAAATATCATTGCCCAAGGTACTTCGGTTGTTTGACCCCATAATTCTGAATTAATAAAGTTCCCGATACGACCGGCTCCTAATCCTATTGGTGCTAATGGCGCAATAATGTCTGTTAATTGCAGCATTGAACATTGATTTTTTTTTGCAAAAAACCACATCGCTACAAATACGCCTAACATACCACCATGAAAAGACATACCACCCTGCCATATCTTAAACAATATCAATTGGTTACTTAAAAATTCACTAAAATTATAAAATAAAATATACCCAATTCTACCCCCTAAAATCACACCTAAAGCACCATAAGTAACTAAATCTTCTATGGCCTCTGGTTTAATAGGTGACCATGACTTTTTTGCGCGCATTTGCCCAAAAAACCAAACAGCGGCAAAACCAATAACATACATAAGACCATACCAATGAACTTTAGCTGGTCCTACACTGAATATTACTGGATCAATATTTGGGTAATTAAGCATAATCAAACGTCCAAATTTGTTACATCTAATGCATTTTTAACAATAAAATCACGTCGCGGCTCAACTACATCACCCATCAAGGTTGTGAAAATCTCATCTGCAGCAATAACATCTTCAATTCTTACTTGTAGTAATCTGCGATTATTGGAATCCAGTGTTGTTTCCCATAATTGCTCTGGGTTCATTTCACCTAGCCCTTTGTAACGCTGTATATGCTGTCCTTTTTTAATTTCCTTCATCATCCACTCAAAAGCTTGCTTAAAGTTAAGGACTGGGTGCTGACGTTCACCCATTTGCATATAAGAACCTTCATTAAACATACCCAGCGTATCCTGGGCATATTGAGCTATTTTTTGATAATCCTTTCCAATAAAGAATGCCGAGGGCAAAATAAATGTTTTGGTAATACCGTGTAATCGCTTATTAATTACCGCAGAAAAATCATTACTTCCTCTGTATTCGAGTTCTATCTTAAATATAGCTTTACTATCAGACTGTTCCAATTGTTGCTGTAGTTTTTCAAACCACGCTGCAAGTTTTTGTTGATCTTTTTTAATGTCATCTGTAATGACAGTCATATAAGAAAACTGCTCTAGAAACACATCGTCATATCGTCTTGATAAACGATTAATAACACTAACAACCCCCGTATACTCTTTAGCTAGCTTTTCTAATCCTTGTCCCTGTATTGGTAGTGCAGTTTCATCTGTAAAAAGCTGGGCTTTATCGAGTGCCAATTGAATTAAATATTCATTTAATTGAGCATCGTCTTTAACATAATGCTCTTGCTTACCCTTCTTAACTTTATATAAAGGTGGTTGAGCAATATAGATATAGCCTTTCTCAACAATCTCCGGTAATTGTCTATAAAAAAACGTTAATAACAAGGTTCTAATATGCGAGCCATCAACATCAGCATCGGTCATGATAATAATTCGATGGTAACGCAATTTTGCCAGATTATATTCTTCTTTGCCTATGCCGCATCCTAATGCTGTAATTAGTGTACCCACCTCTTCCGAGGAAATCATTTTATCAAAACGCGCTTTTTCAACATTAAGAATCTTACCTTTTAAAGGCAATATAGCTTGAGTTCGTCGATCTCTGCCTTGTTTTGCTGAACCACCCGCAGAATCCCCTTCCACTAAAAATAACTCAGACAAAGCTGGATCTTTTTCCTGACAATCAGCTAGTTTTCCTGGTAGTCCGGCGATATCTAATGTGGTTTTTCTTCTTGTCATTTCCCTTGCCTTACGAGCAGCTTCTCTAGCACGCGCGGCATCGATAATTTTACCAACGATAGTTTTGGCTATATGTGGCTTTTCTAGTAGAAATTCCTGTAATTTTTCATTCATCGTTGATTCAACTAGCGGCTTTACCTCTGATGATACTAATTTATCTTTAGTTTGTGATGAAAACTTTGGATCAGGCACTTTAACTGACAATACTGCTGTTAAGCCTTCTCTAGCATCATCCCCGGTAGTTGAGACTTTTTCTTTTTTAGCTAAGCCACTAGCTTCTATGTATTGATTAATTGTACGAGTTAAGGCGCCTCTAAAGCCTGCTAAATGACTTCCACCATCACGTTGTGGAATATTATTAGTGTAACAAAAAACATTTTCTTGGTATGAGTCGTTCCATTGCATTGCAACTTCTACCGTAACCCCTTCTTTTTCTGCAATAAAATGGAATACTTCAGGAAATAATGGTGTTTTATTTTTATTAAGATGCACCACAAACGCACTAATACCGCCTTCAAATTCAAAAATATCTTGTCTATCTGTTCTCTCATCATTAAGGCTAATACGTACACCTGAATTTAAAAATGATAATTCACGTAATCTTTTTGCCAAAATATCGTAATGAAATTCTATGTCAGTAAAAGTTTCTGTACTAGGTTTAAAATTAATTAAAGTACCTGAACCTTCAGCTGGACCAACTGACGCTAAAGGAGCAACAGGATTACCCATGCGATATTGTTGCTTATATAGCTGACCATTTTTACGTACTTCTAAATTTAACTCTTCAGATAATGCATTTACTACAGAAACCCCAACGCCGTGTAAACCTCCCGACACCTTAT
>TBL_comb47_HYPODRAFT_10008361_pt1 | contig 10598 bp, 4 predicted proteins | sample TroBogypolimnion_40_FD_10682 | JGI IMG/M metagenome (IMG submission 10682)
TCAGTATTACCAAGATAATATCGATATGTTTGCTTTGGATCAAAACGGTTTATTGTTGAATCCTTTTTATGTAAGAAATCGTTACGACCAAGTATTCAAGTGCCTTTGGAATAATAATGGTGCTTTGTCCACAGTAGAACCATTCTTCCAACCAGGAAGTTACGGAACAGATAATATCTATATTGGTACTGATGGTTACAAATGGAAATACATGTATACGATTGACGTAGGTTCTAAAAAGACCTTTATGGATGCTGGTTGGATGCCAGTTCCTATCGGATACAACACACCAAATCCATTATCAACAGCAGCTGGTATTGGTGATATTGAAGTAATTAACGTGATAAATGGTGGTTCTGGATATGATCCAGCAAATGCTGTGGTAGATGTTGTAGTTACCACAACTTCTGGTATTGGTACTGGTGCTGCAGGTACTCCTGTAATTCAAAATGGAGTAATTACCGATGTTGTTGTAACCAATCCAGGTTCAAATTATTCAAATTATACTATCGATGTAGTAAGTGCTATTGGAAGTGGCGCCGTACTCGATTCCCATGTGTCTCCGATTGGTGGCCACGGGTTTGATCCTGTATCAGAATTAGGATGCAGCCATACCATGATTACCTGTGAGTTTAATGGCTCAGAAGGTGGTATTATTCCAACAGATATTGATTATCGCCAAGTTGGTATTGTGATTAATCCGACATCATTAAGTACTTTCCCAAATCCAGCAAACGGTGCCATCTATAAAGTTTCTACTGATCTAGTGGTATCTCCAGGTTTTGGTGTTTACACTTCTGATGAATTGGTGTATCAAGGTTCTTCTTTAGAAACTGCTTCATATGTTGGAACAGTTTTAAGTTTTGACCCAGCAACCAATGTGATTCACATCATAAATATAACAGGAACTCCAACTTTGAATGCTACTGTTGTAGGAAACACTTCAAAAACAGCAAGAACACTATTGAATGTTAGCACTCCAGATTTTGTACCTTTTTCAGGTTATATGACTGTTATAGAAAATAGAACAGGTGTACAAAGAAGTTTTGATGGTATCGAACAATTTAAATTTGTGCTCGGGTTCTAATTCATAATTAATTGATAATTTAATGAAATATAGTGAAATAAATAATATAAAATATAAACATGTAGATGCAAAACAAATGCTAACTAAGGTAAAATAAAAAATGTCTCTGAATTTTAACGTCAGCCCTTATTATGATGATTTCGATCCGGCAAAAAATTACCACAGGATTCTATTCAAACCTGGTTATGCCGTACAAGCTCGTGAACTAACACAGTCACAGTCGATTCTTCAAAATCAAATTAGTAATTTTGCTGATAACATTTTTGCTTCTAATTCTCCTGTAACTGGCGGTCAAGTAACAACCAACTTAAATTGTTACTATATCAAATTACAACCAACATACAATGGAGCTTTGGTTGATGTTAACCAATTTCTTGGACAGTTAATTCAAGACGCTACTGGTACAATTTTGGCTAAAGTTATTGCTGTGGCAGTTGCAACTGGTACCGTTGGTCAAGGTGAACCTCCAACATTAATTGTAACTTACAAATCGGGTAATCAATTCTCTAGTGGTAATGTGATTTATTCTACTTTGGCTGATCTTGGATGCCAAGCACAAGCAACAAATGCGACAGGACCAAGTTCTGTTGCTTCTATTGCACAAGGTGTATTTTATATCTCTGGAAGTTATGTTAATTCTGCCGGTGAAACAATTTCAAATGGCACATTTGTTCAAGTTAATCCACAAACCATTATTTTGGACAAATATGATAATGCTCCAAATTTAAGAGTTGGTTTAAATATTACCGAAACAATTCATGATTATGTTGACGATGCTTCTTTATTAGATCCTGCCGTAGGTGCTTCTAACTATCAAGCTCCTGGTGCAGACCGTTATCAAATTACATTAGCACTAGAAACTCGTCCATTAACTCTTGGTGACGATGATGGTTTTATTGAATTAATTCGTATTACTAATGGTTCTGTTGCTAAATTGGTAGACGGTTCTGTATATTCGGTTATTGATGATTACTTTGCTAAGCGTGATTATGAAACCAATGGTGATTATGTTGTTAATAACTTTAAATTAACTCCTAAAACAAATACTGCCGATTCTTCAAATAATACTTACATTATGAGTATCGGTAAGGGTTTGGCGTATGTTCACGGTTATCGTTTAGAAAGTACTACCAATGTTGATTTAGTTACAGACCGTGCAAGATCAACTGCTTCACAAAATAATAATCCAACATCTTTGTCTTTTGGTAATTATTTCTATGTTGATACAGTTCATGGTGCTAATGCAACATTTTTTGATACCACAACTCAACAAAATATTGATTTACATAGTGTACCAGCAGCAAACGTAAACGTTTCTTCTGCTTTAGCTTATTCGGCTACTGTTGTCGCAACTGGTAATGTTCGTTCATTGTATTATGACCACAATACGAACGATGCAGTTGCAAATACTTATGTTTATAAGATGTTTGTTAATAACTTGCAGTTGAATGCTCCAAGTGCAACTGCAGTTTCTGCTACAACAAATACAATTACTTTCCCAAATTATTTTTCTAATTCAAATTCTGCTTATGTTGGTGCAACAATTGCAATCAACTCTGGTACTGATGCTGGGGACTTTAGAACAATTACTGCTTATAATGGTGTAACTCATACCGCTACGGTTAATCAAAATTGGACAACAACACCAGATACAACTTCTGTATTCTCAATTAATTATGCAATAGCTCAAGCCAATTCTGTTGTTGCAGCCACAAAGAGTTCTTATCCTGCAACAATTAATGGCATCGCCAATATGAATTCTACTGGTAAAGACCAGTTTGGTAATACACAATTACAAAATCCAGCTTCGCCAGAATTAATTTGGCAAATTGGCAATCCTTATGTTGCTTCAGTTTCTGGAACATCTTATACAACACAACAAGAGTGGAGAAACGTATCCTTCACTGCTGCAGGTTCTGGTGTATCAGCACAGTTAAGTTATTCTAGTTATAATAATACAATTCGCCATTTTGGAACACCAAGTACAACACTACCTTCATCTTTAGTGAAACAGAATTATACTGTTGTTGTTACCAATAAAGGTTCAAATTCATCAATTAATGTTGGTGATATTCTTTCTATTACAACTGGTTCACGTTCTGTTTCTTTAGATAGTACAGCGACTATTGCAACAGTTGCTTTTCCTGATTTATCAACATTTACTGCTACTGTTATTGCTACCGTATTTGTTGAAAATGGCGATAGTACTGGTTATATCCTTAAAGGTAAGAATTTAATTAACGCCAATACAGGAACAGTTAATATAAGTGGTACACAAGTTAATACCTATACTTTTGTTGATAATACAACCTACAATCCTATTGCTGCATTATCTTCAACAGGACAAGTTTATATTCAACATGCAGGATTAGTAACACCTGGATTAAAACAAAGTTTATACTTATCTGACGTTAAAAACATTGTTCAAATTATCGACACAGGTAGCCCTAGTGTAGTTCCAAATGTGTCCATGTTGGGTGCAGGATCACCCTACGATGTTACTTCACATTATGTTTTAGATAACGGCCAACGTGATGGTTACTATGACCATGCCGGTATTACATTAATACCTGGTGCACCACAACCAGCTGGTAATTTGTTAATATTGTTGAATTACTATCAACATACTGGTGGTGATGGATATTTCTCTGTACAATCTTATGTTTCTTCTGGTGTTTCATCTAGTCCAGAACAATATCAACAGATTCCACAATACAACAGCACACACGGTACATTGTATGCTCTCAGAGATTGTATAGACTTTAGACCTGCTCGTTTAAATGCACAATCTTCATTTGTATTCCGTTATTCGAATTCTTCATCAACTCAAGGCGTATTAATTCCTGTTGATTCTACATTATTTGAAAGTAATTATTCATACTATTTGGGTCGTAAAGATTATTTGGTACTGAGTAAAGATAGAAGTTTCCAAATTATCGAAGGAACACCTTCTCTTAATCCTACATTACCTGCCACACCAAATGGTTCTTTGGCATTAGCTCAACTCACACTTAATCCTTACACAGGATATATTTCATCTGAGGCACCAGCTGGTTATGTTCCAGATTTAAGTGTTATTAGTGTTCAACACAAACGATATACAATGGCTGATATTGGTGCTTTGGATACTCGCATCAGTAATGTTGAATACTACACATCATTAAGTCTATTGGAACAAAATGCTCAATCATTACAGATTTCAGATGCTTATGGATTAAATCGATTCAAAAATGGTATTATGGTAGATGATTTCTCAAGTTATGCTACCGCAGATACTGCTAATCCGGATTACGCTGCAGCAATCAATAAACGTACTAATCAGATGACTGCAATGCAATATGTAAATAATTATCCATTGAAATCATTAGCACTTGCATACAATATGGGCCTTTCTTCTGCTGCTTCATCTGGCTCATTAGGTTATAATATTGGTACTGATGGTCTTGTAAATTATTTTACTTTACCATACACAACAGCTAATGCTATTGTTCAACAATTTGCTTCTAGAACAGTTAATGTAAATCCATTTGCTTATGTTACAGAACAAGGTGTAATGTCTTTAACACCAAATGTAGATAATTGGGTTGATACAAAACAATCTCCTGCTTTGTTGATTACAGATCCTAATTTACAAGTATTCCAAGCAAACTCTGCAGCAATCAATGTATTATCTGCTGGTGACTGGCAAACTGTTTCTGGTACTTCATATTCTTCTAGTCTTTCTGTTGTTAACCACGGTAATCCTAATGTTCACAGTCCTTATGGTTCTGTTGTTGGATATACTGCCACAACAACATACAGTAGCCAAGTTCAACAACAAGCCAATATTGTAGGTAACTATGATAATATTGGTAACACTTATGCTCTAAACAATGGTTATATTACCGATGTTTCTGTATTACCATATATTCAAGCTCAAGAAATAATTGTTTCTGCTCAAAACTTGTTGTTTAATACATCACTAGAATCATCATTTGATGGCCAAAACATTCAAAATTATATTCGTAAAACAAATACAATCGAATTAAATAATGTAAGTGGTTCATTTAATGTTAATGATGTAATTGGTTATTATTCTGCTGGTGTCTTTACTGGTACAGCAAGAGTAATTGGTGTTCAAGTATATCCAAACTCATCAACAAGACAAGTTCGTTTGTATGTAGCTTCTGATCCATATTCAACAACTTATTCTGCTACTAATACTGTCGGTGAAATAATTCAGAATGCTTATTTTGACCAAAACGGCAACTATGTTGTAGGAAGTTCTACTGCTAGTGGTAATTTTGTAAGTCAAACTAACCATGGTGGCCGAGTAATTTCTGCCAATACGAGTTATAACAAGATTCAACTTTCTTCATTAGCATCTGCTACTAATGGATACTACAACGGAAATACAATTTATTTCTGTACAGGTAGTGGCATTGGTCAATCTGCTGTAATCAGCAACTACTATGCTTCAAATAACACAGTATTGTTGGCAACCTCTGTATCAGCAGCTGCCGGTGATGTTTATTCTATTGGTGGTTTGAATTCTGATGAGTACGGTTCATTCTATGGTATTTTCAATATTCCTGCTGGAACATTCCATACTGGCCAAAGAGTATTGCAAGTAGATAATGGCACAGGATTTAATCCAAATTCTTGGACAACCTATGCTCAGGCAACATTCTATGCTGAAGGATTACAAACAACTTCACAAGGTATTGATTTTGGTGCTTCGCCTGCTGGCGCTAAAAACACATTTACACAAGTAAATCAACAAACCACCAAGAATATTATAACCGCATATAGTCCTTATGATCCTGTGGCACAAACATTTGAGATTTCTACTGATAATTATCCAAATGGTTTATTCCTAAGTGCTATTAAAGTATTCTTTAGAACAAAACCAACAGATAATTCACCAATTACATTATCGGTTGTTGGTACATTAAATGGTTATCCAAATGGCACAACTTTAGACCATTCTATTGTTACTTTAACACCAGATATGATTAATATATCTGAGACACCACAGTTTTTGGATCCAACAGCATATACTGAATTCCAATTCAATGCTCCAATTTATATTCAACCAAATACATTATATGCTTTCATTTTGAAATCCAATTCAGATGAATATAATGTTTGGACAGCAGCTGCTGGTGATGTGGCCATTTCTTCTTCTGTTAAAAATTTACCAACAGATGCATCACCTTCTGTAATTACTAAGATTGGTTCTGCACCATATATTGGTTCATTATTCTTATCACAAAACTCACAAACTTGGACTGCTGACCAAAATCAAGATTTGATGTTTGTTGCTGATTGCTGTGTGTTTAATACTTCGGCTGCACCTTCAATTGAGTTTGTTGTACCTAATAAATTACCAAAACGTTCGCTAATAGACCAATCATTGGCTTATTTCAAAAATGCAAATAATGTTTCAAATACGGTAACTACCATTACTTCAATAAATCAATTGGTTGATGCTTTCAATATCACAACGACCGATTTTGTTCCAACAACATCTGGAATTTCATATCAATATAATGCTACATTGACTTCTGGATCAATGACTGGATTTGCCGGAGTTACTCCAGGTAAATACGGAACATCACAACCTGATAACATTTATTTGAATGATGGTCAAGGTGAACGTGTATTGATTGCAAACTCAAATGCTTCTTTCATTTTAACTGCCACTTTGAGTTCTGGTGATCCTTATGTAAGTCCTGTTATTTCTGATGCTGGACTATCAACATATGCAATTAATTGGAACATTAATAACTTTAGTTTATCGAATAATCTAATCAATATTATTAATGCTGGTACAGGTTATAGTAATTCTAATACACAAGTATCCATCACAGCACCAACAGGTAAAAATGGTGTTCAAGCTACTGCTGTTGCTAATTTAAATACTAGTGGTAACGTTGTATCGATTGCTATTACAAGTGGTGGTCAAGGATATGTAACTACACCAACAATTACTATTACTGGTGCAAACACTTCAACCGCTACTGCAAATATTACGGGTGAAACATCATCATCGGGTGGTCCTGCTCTAGCTAAATATGTTACCAAGAAAGTTGTATTGGCTGCTGGAAATGATTCTGGTGACTTAAATGTAACTATAACCGCTTATCGTCCTGTAAATACTGATATTAATGTATATTACAAAATTTTAAGTCGTAACGACACACAAACATTTGAATCTGGTAATTGGCAGTTAATGACCAAAACCAATAGTTCTGATACCTTATACTCACAATATAGAACAGATTTACAAGACTTTACCTTTGCTCCAGGAACCAACGGAGTGGACCAAGGTTATGTAAGTTATGTAAGTCAGAACGGTCAAACATATACAACATTTAGCCAATTTGCTATTAAAGTTGTATTATCAACAACCGACAAGACAGCGGTGCCTTTTGCCACAAGTTTACAAGCAATTGCACTTCCTTCTAACATTAATACTACCAATTAATCATGTTAGTTCAAATACCTAATACTTCTTTGGTTCGTGATACTGCTTCAATGGCACTTATTAATACGGACAAAAATGGATTACAAGAATATTATCGTAAAAGGGATCGATTGGCTGCACAGGCAGTTGAAATAAATACCATGAAATCGGATATCAATAATATTAAAGAAGATTTAGGTGAATTAAAAACATTATTGATGAAACTATTAGAAAAGAGTAATTAACACATGGCCAATACAGTTACCCTATTAAGTTATGCCAATACCTTTGGTGATTGGGTTGTTACTACCAATGCTTTGGTGGTTGAAAACAACAATTTGGCGGCTAATAATTATATTAAGCCATCAGGAACACTTTACTTAAATGATCCAACACTAGGTTTACAAGTAGGTAATAATGCTGTTATTGCTGGACAATTACAAGTAACAGGCATTGGTTCTTCTGCATATGTTCAAAACAATCTTCGTGTTGATACTCAAGTATATTTTACAAATACAATAATTGGTTTGACCAACTCAGGTCAAGCAAACATTGGTGGTCCTTTATTAGCACTTGGTGCAAACAATGGATTACAAGTAGCTAACTCTGCCACTATTGGTGGAAATGTTATTGTTTATCAAACCAGTACTTTGGTTGGTGCAGCAAACGTAGGTAACACATTAAATGTAATTGGTGCAACATCATTACAAAATACTTTAACTGTTGCACAAAACGCATCATTTTCAGCAAACATTAATGCTGCACAGTATGTTAATGTGATTCACGATGTTAATGCTACAGACTTTATTGCTTCACAAAGTATCACTGGTTCAAGTCTATTAATTAATAATAATGCACAAATTGGTGGACAATTAGCGGTTACTGGTAATTTTATTATTAATGGTACAACAGTTTATAATACCAATACTTTTACAATTAATGCTAATAGCAATGTTGGTTTAACAAGTACATTTGCAGTTAATCGTGGTGTTAATGCTAATGCTGCAATTCGTTGGAATGAAGCAAATACTTATTGGGATCTCCGTGATGTTAATAATCCATCAAGTTATTCTAAAATTCTTACCGCTAATTTAATTAGTGATTCAATTCTTTCCACAAATTCAAATACTTTAGCTTCATCAAATTCTGTTACAATTTTAAAATCATATGTTGATGCTAATGTAACTTCTTTACAGAATCAAATCACTGCTAATACCACGTCATTACAGAATCAAATCACTGCTAATACCACGTCATTACAGAATCAGATTACTGCCAACACAACTTCTCTGCAAAATCAGATTACTGCTAATACTACATCACTACAGAATCAAATCTCTGCTAATGTTTCATATATTTCTGGTGTAGATTCGACACAAAATACCAATATTACGGCAGTCAATAATTTTGCCCAATCGGCATACAATAAGGCAAATACTGGTTCTGGTACATTTGTAGGAACATCAGGTATTGCGCAATCCGTCAACGGAGTGTTATCTTTCAATAGCAACAACGGAATGACGATTGGTGCAACAGGAAATACATTAACAATCAGTTCTGCGCAAGATTTAAGAACTTCAGCTTCACCAACATTTGCCGGATTAACATTAAATGGTACTCCAACAGCTCCGACACCAATATATGGTACAAATAATAATCAGATTGCTACAACAGCATTTGTTTTAACTGTGTTAGGTTCCCAGGCCACATTTAATATGAATATTAGTGGTAATGCTGGCACGGCAACATATCCACAGTCCGGAGGTGCTTTTTGGACAACATCAAATCTAACAAACTTAAATCAATTAAGTAATGGTCCAGGATATTATTCAAGTGGAAGTGCTGCTACTTTTGCCGGAGTAGGAACTACAAGTCCGTTAGAAGTTTCTAGTAGAAATTATAGTGGACCAGCTATTAGAATTCGTGACGTTTCTGCTGGTGTTATTTCTTTCTATGATAATTATGACCCCGATAGTTCAATCTATAATTATTCTTTAGTTATGGATGGAGGTACTTTTGGATTTTTTATGTCTGGTACAAACTCAGCATATGATCAAGGATCTTCCAAAGCATCTATAGATAGTGGCGGTAATTTTTATGCTGTTGGTAACGTAACTGCCTACTCTGATGAAAAATTAAAGAAAAATTGGAGAAGTTTACCTGTAGATTTTATTACTCAGTTATCTCAAGTAAAAAATGGTATTTACGATAGAATTGATGAAAATATCACTCAGGTCGGTGTGTCTGCACAATCTTTACAAAAAGTTATGCCAGATGCAATTATACAAAACAAAGAAGGTATTTTATCGGTTTCTTATGGAAATGCTGCATTAGTGGCAACAGTTGAATTGGCCAAAGAAATTGTTTCATTGAAAGAAATAATTGAAAATCTTTACACAGAAATTGAAGAATTAAAGAAAAAGTAAAATTTCGAATTTTTGCGTTCCGGCCTCCAAATTCCGGAGATGAAATCCAAGACTCCAAAAAGCGATTTTACTTTTGAGCTAAGGTAGGAATTGACTAAATATCCGATATAATAATAACAATAATCAGGAATTTAAATGCCGGCAGCCTACCAAGACCTGTACATCGAACAAGGAACAACATATTCAACGTCCATTACTTTGGATGATGTATATAATAATATTTTTGATTTGTCTGGTTATACAGCAAAAGCACAATTAAAGCATTCCTATTATACATCAAATGTTACAGCAACATTTTACACCACTATTAATTCAGGTTCAGGAACAATCACCTTACAGTTGGATGCACCGACCACAGCAAATATTTCTCCAGGTCGTTATGTTTATGATACCATTATTATTGATCCATCCCAAAATATAACCAGAATTTTAGAAGGAATTGCTGAAGTGGCGCCTGGTGTTACTAATATTACCAGCACTCAAATTTTGGAGCAATAAATGGGACAAGTTATTGGGACAGTCAATGTCCAAGTTGGATCAGCAACAAATCCAAGAGTAAATTCAATCAGTTATGGTGGTAAAAACACCATCAAAGGTGCTGCGGACTTTAATGGAACTGGTGGTATTAACCTTGATG
>TBL_comb47_HYPODRAFT_10008363_pt1 | contig 10597 bp, 5 predicted proteins | sample TroBogypolimnion_40_FD_10682 | JGI IMG/M metagenome (IMG submission 10682)
ACCGATTGTGCTTTCATCGCAGGAACTGCACACAGGAGACATGCACTGAGCAAAATTAATTTAATTGTTTTCATAGGACATACGATTTTTTGCAAAAACATGAATCATTCGAAATGATTTGTCGTTTAAAAATGCCATATTTGCACTTGATTACGGATTGACTGTACAAAAGTACATTAATTATTTATTGCTACCATTATTCAATTAAATTTTTCTCTGAAAGTGATCATTTCAAAGAGAAATGGCTGGGTACAGATTCTATGAATTTGTGATGTAAGTAAGTGGAAATATATAATGTCGTATAATTCAATTTGAAGGGAATAAGGGCTGGCTATTTTTAATTAATACTTCTACTAAGACACCCTCGATCAGAGATCGAACAACAATAAAGATAATTATGATAGGCTAAAAATGCATTTAATAAGGGAATAAGGTTGGGGTTGTGGAGGTTAGGTCTTCTACTAAGGGTAAAAAAGAAGAAAAATAAAGTTTTTTAATATAGCACAATAAATTGATAATTTGGTACTTGAAGTTAGTTATATAATAGGGTTAATAATATAAATAAGGTTTTTAATTTAAAGTCCTTTTTTATATTATTAACCCTATTAGAGACCTGAATGAAACTTGCTTATTATCAATTGTTTTTTGAATATTTATTTTATCAATTTAGAACCTTATTTTTCTTTTATTTTTCCCTTAGTAGAAGACCTAACACCCTAAGAATCTTCCCTTATTCCCTTATTAAAAAGTAAAAATAGGGCAATATATAGTTTCAATAACTTAACTATGTGAAACTCGTGATGTGCCATGTATGTCTGAAATAAATCAGTACAAATTAAAATGAAGGTATAAAATGCAACAATATATTATTTTAAAAACGTAAGTGATCATTCGATATAATAATGAAAATAACACTTTTAACAGTAGGAAAGACAACGAATATCCATTTGATAAAGCTTCAGGAGGAATACCAGAACCGATTGAAATTCTACATTCCATTTGAATTGATTGTTATCCCTGAATTAAAAAACACCAAAAACCTGTCCGTTACCGAGCAACTGGAGAAAGAGGCTGATTTAATCCTGAAGAATTTTGATGCAACCGATAAAGTGGTATTACTGGATGAAAAAGGAAAACAATTTTCATCAGTTGCATTCTCTGAGTATATGGCAAAGGAAATTATGTCTACTCAAAAGCGAATGATTTTTGTAGTGGGAGGTCCTTATGGGTTTTCAGGGAGAGTCTACGAACGGGCTAATCATAAGATATCGCTTTCGTCCATGACTTTTTCGCATCAGATGATCCGTTTAATATTTGTGGAACAGCTTTATCGGGCGATGACGATATTGAAAGGCGAACCTTATCATCATGAATAAAAGATTTTTAGAATAAGAAATGAAAAAGATAACCAGAATTAATATCATACGAAGAAAAACAACCCGATCGTACTTTTTACTTTTTGCCCTGATCATCATTGTCATTGCCGGCATGACGTGCGGTTATTTTTACAAAAACTCTCCAACCCATGTAATTCCGATTCGTGATTTTCAAAAGGAACTTTTATTAAAAGAAAAGACAGCGGAAAAAACCATTGCCCATATGAATGAAATTGCCATTCATTCGTGCAACGATTCGCTGATACATTATCCCTATGAAAAAAACGATATATCCTACTTTGTCTTTCAAAATAACAAGCTGGTTTTTTGGTCGGATAATCAACAGGATATAAAAAGTTTAGAGTTGAATGATGCATTAGACTGGAATTTTGCACAAATTCCAAATGCGTATTGCATTTACCGGACAACAACAGTAGGGTTGAGAAAATATGTTGCTTTAATTTCGATAAAGAATAATTATCCGTATGAAAACAATGAATTAATCAACAGCTTTGCCCGTGGTTTCGACCTGAATAAACAGGTTCAGGTGATAAAAGGGAAAGCATCGGATAAATTCGCAGTTTTCAGTACTTCAGGAAAATATCTTCTGACTCTGGTAGAACCAAAAACGCCTGTATACAATGAAATGTATGCGCTTTTTGGATTAATCGCCTATTGCCTGGCTTTTTTGATTTTCTTTTTTCTATATGCTCACACTCCATTCCTCTTTCATAAAAAAACAATTAGACCTGAAATATGGCTTGGACTGACAGTGGGTGTTGGGATTATTATCAGTCTGTTATTGTATTTTGATATCCCTTCCTTGCTTTTTTGGAGTAAATTATTTTCACCGTTTCAATATGCATCGAATCAATTCCTGGCATCTGTCATCCATTTATCGGTAGCTACCGGATATTTAATTTCTTCAGTCTATTTGTTTTTTGTTTATACCAATATTGACAAGTATAAAACAATGACAGGCCGTATTATGTTGCTAATGATATATATCCTGTATTTTGTGTGTGTTTATTACCTGTTGAAAGGACTCATTTACAATTCGAGCATACAATTAAGCATTCTTCAATTTAAAGATTTTTCAATATTAACCATCTGGCTTCATTTTTTAATGTTGATATGGGGTTTAGGACTTGCCTTGTTGTTTTTCAAAACACATGCATGGTTTAAGAAAAATCTGATGTTGAGATTTACCTTTTTTATTGAATTGGTTTGTGCTGTGATCATGTATTTCATTTGCCGGTATATGTCTCCGGAAGATTCAATACGGATCAGTATTTCGTTTGCTGTTTTGAGTGCCGTGTTTTATTTCCCGTTTATTTTCCCGACATATAAAAATATCTACGGATTCGTGGCATGTTGGGCGCTTGCATATACTCTTTTCATTGTAGGAAATTCTTTTGTAATAGACAGCGCCAAGAAATATGAGAATTATAAAGTGCTGGCACAAAACATTTCGGTGAACGGAAATAATGAAAATGACCGTATGGCCGATATATTGCTTGAAGAGCTGGATAATCAAATCAGGTACGATCGGAAAATAGACAGGTTGGTTACCAAACATGATTCTTTGACTACAGCTAACGATTACCTGGATAAAACCTATCTACGTGGATTCTGGAATAAATACGATGTAAAGCTTAATGTGGCTTCAGTTCATTCGGATTTGTATAAAGAATATACCGGTTATATTGCAAATTCAGGAGCTCAATTGAAAAAAACTCATTTTTATAGTTTGCCAGCTAACGAAAACAACATATCCTACATAGGTGTTTTTCAATCAAAATTCAATGTCTCCGATTCCCTGTTCTTTTTTATGGAGTTTTATCCGAAACGTAATTTTAAGAGTTATAGTTTTCCTAATTTACTGATAGCATCTTCTCCTGATATTGAGACTCAACTGAATATAGCCGTAGCAAAATATGAAAATCAAAAATTAGTTTATTCTTCAGGGATGGTTGATTTTGCACGCGATAAAACATGGATGCCCAAGACCAATACCGATTACTATTCTTTTGTCTACAAAGGCCTGAAAAATTACGTGTATTCACCAAACCAGAAGACCAGTATCATTATTACCGAACAACGATCGCATGGCAAATGGAATTATGCATTATACTTTTTATATGTTTTCCTGGCTTTTTCCATAGTCAGCAGTCTTCTGGTCTGGGGTTATCTGATCACTACCCGGAAAGAGAAATACAGGCTTGGATTAACAGCCAAATTCCAGTATGCTTTTATATCCCTCTTAATCATTAGCTTCTTAGGGATTTTCCTGGAATCTGTAAACTTTATACAGAAAAAATACCAGGACGAACAGATAGCCAACCTGGAAAACAAAAAAAGCTACATTCAAAAAGCATTGCAGGACATGTACTACTGGAATCAGGATTTGAATACTATCAATACGCAAGCCCTGAACCTTGATTTGCAGGATCTTTCGTATACTTATCACACAGATATACACGTTTATAATAACAGCGGGGTTTTGGTAGGCAGCTCCCAACCGGTTATTTTTAATAAGAACCTGATCAGCAAAAGAATTTCACCCATCCCGTTCTTCAATGCTGAATCGAATATGAATCAATACGAACATATCGGCCAGTTGAAATACCTGACCGGATATAGTGATTTTAATAACGGTGATTTTTTGCAAATAGGATATATTGCCATTCCGCAATTCTTCAGCCAGGATGAAATCAGAAACGAAATTGAGAGTTTTCTGGCTGTGATTATTCAAATCTACCTGATCATAATTGTATTGGCTGTTTTACTTAGTTTGTTTATCGGAAAGCAATTGTCGGCGCCACTCTATATGCTTGAAAACAAATTAAAAGAAATGCGGTTAGGAAGCCGCAATGAAAAGATTGAATATAACCAGAACGATGAAATTGGTCAATTGGTTATTCAATACAATCGAACCGTGGACGAATTGGAGCAGAGTGCAAAACTACTTGCAAAATCGGAAAGGGAGTCTGCCTGGAAATCTATGGCCCGGCAGGTGGCACATGAAATAAACAATCCGTTGACCCCCATGAAGCTAAGCATACAGCAACTACGGAGAACAAAGAAAATGAATGACGATAGTTTTGATGATTATTTTGAAAAATCCACTGCCATGCTGGTCGAGCAGATTGATAACCTATCGAGTATTGCTGGTACATTTTCCAATTTTGCCCGTATGCCTGAAGCCAGTTTCGAGAAGGTGGATATTGCCTCTAAGTTATTTTCGGTTGTTCAGTTGTTTATGAATAACTTTGATCATATTCAGATTGATTACAAAGGGGAGGAGAAGAACGTTTTCGTGTATGCCGATCCCGAGCAACTTGTCCAGGTGTTTAATAACCTGCTTAAGAATGCCATTCAGGCTATTCCCGAGGAAAGGGACGGTGAGATCTTAATCAAGCTGAACGAATTCAAAGAAGAGATTGTCATTGAAATTACAGATAACGGTACAGGTATTGAAAGTGAGATTCATGATAAACTATTCGTTCCCAATTTTACTACCAAAACTACCGGAATGGGATTGGGGCTTGCCATAGCAAAGAATATCATCGAGCTTTCGGGTGGTACTATCTCATTTATTACCAAACCAAATGAAGGAACAACATTTACGTTGAAATTGGCGAAAGCGGTATAGATAAATCTTTGAAATAATATATTGTTGCATTTTTAACCTCGATTTTAATATGCACTAATTTATTTCAGACACATAGTTTCACATAGACACATAGTTTCACATAGTTTTATTTCGTTTAAACAAATCTCGGAGACATAGAACACATAGTCTGGTACTTATGAACTACGTTATGATGAAAAAACTTTAAAATAAACTATGTATTCTATGTTTTCTTATTGATAAACTTTGTGTTACTATGTGGTTTTACTATATGTTACTATGTGTCTTAAAAGTGAGACGTTTTTTAGTTCAATTCACTTATAAAAACGAACTTATTTTAGACAGTTTGAGTATCTCCGGATTATCCTGAATGTATTTATTTGCTGCATTGTATCCGTGCTTATAAATAGCCTCATAAGCATCAAAACTGAATTCATGGTATTCCTCTATCGCATTTGGTTCGATGAGATAGCGGCATAAATCACGGCCTTTTTTTGAGTTCTGATGTGTTATTGCTCTCAGGGAGCATGCAAGCGTGTCAATCGGTTTGTTTAATTCAACAGGTACTTTATGAGGAACGACATCCACTCCAATAATGGTCTGGCAAAACTCTTCTATAGCCTGTGCGGGCATATTATTCAGTAATCCGCCATCTACATAATCCATTTCCCCCTGCTTTATAGTCTCAAAAACACCCGGAATACTGGCAGAGGCAGATACCCATTTGTCCAGTTCATTTCCTGAATGAATGATTTCCCATTCGGCATTTGTCAGATTGACCACACAAATGAACAATTTCTTTTTAAGTCTTCCAAAACTGTTGTGAGGAATTAATTCCCGAATCAGGGAGCGTAACAATTCGTGTGTCGATAAACCGGATTTTAGAAATGTAGGACGAAAAGTCATTAATTTGGTGATTTTATAAAGTTTGTCTTCCTTGATCATTTGCAACATATCAGTGGGTGAATAACCTGCTGCATAAAGAGTACCTATGATGGCTCCCATACTTGAACCTGCAATATAAGAAGGATAAATTCCATTTTCTTCGAGTGATTGAATTACTCCGATGTGGGCAATGCCTAATGCACCTCCACCGCTTAAACACAATCCCAAGGAATCATTATGCAAGGACACTTTCAATAAGTCTTTAATCGTTTTCATCAGAGTGTTTGTTTTGGGTTAAAATCGTTTATATCTTGCATGGTTATTTGTTAATGGAATAAAAACTTTTGGTGAAATATCCCTAAAAAGGATAAATTGACCTATTTTTGTGGGACAGTCTTGTGATAATTCGTTTTGTGTACCCGAATGAAGATAATTCTACTTTACCAAAATAAAGAACGAACCACAAAAGACACAAAAGTACACAACAGAACTCATGTTTTCAAACATCTTCCAGAAATGTAATCTTAAAATACCGTTAGGTATTTTACTATTGTGTTCTTTTTTCTTTTGTATTTGTGTCCTTTTGTGCCTTTTGTGGTTTGAATTATTTGTTTTGTTGCAATTTAGTAAAGTAGAAATAAACACATGACAATATCTCCTGAACAAATCAGTTTAATAACTAAATCCGCTTTATAATGAAACGCTTCAATCTTATTTTTGTTTTAACATTATGTGTAAATACTTTATTTGCAAGTCTGCTTTATGATATAACTGATGGGAAATTCAGGGTAAAGACGATTGATTTGCCCCGCTCAATGAATGATGGAGAACATTATACATTGTTGGTAAATGACAAGGCTATTGTAAAGTATGATTACAAAACAGGCGCAACCGTTGATACGCTGTTCAGTATTTTTAGGTTGAAGAAATCTCCTGTTAAACAAATTTCAGGATATGAATTTAGTCCGAATGAAGGCAGGTTGTTAGTTTATACAAATGTAAAAAGAAAATACCGCCGGATATTTACCGCAGATTATTATGTATACGATGTAAAAAGAAATGAACTGGAAACTCTTTCTGATAACGGACCGGAAGAAGTTCCCCTATTCTCTCCTGATAGCAGGTATATTGCTTTTGCAAGGGAGAATAATCTTTACATGAAGAAGCTTGACTATAATACCGAAATTTCAATAACAACAGATGGAAATGAGGGCAGTATCATCAATGGAACGCCTGATTGGGTGTACGAAGAAGAGTTTGATAAAACCCGTTATTTTGAATGGAGCCCGGACAGTAAATTACTTGCCTTTGTGAAGTTTGACGAGTCAAAAATTCCATTGTATTCGTATATACTTTATAAAGATAATCCGGAAGGAAAAGATGATCTGACGCTATATCCTTCCGTTATTCAGTTTAAATATCCAAAATCGGGTGAAAATAATTCGAAAGTGAGTGTTTGTGTTTACGATGATTATTACAAATCTATCAAATCCATGAAATTACCGGATGATAACGAGGATTTTTATATTCCCCGTATCCGGTGGACAAATGCCATTGACCAGCTTGCCATCTATAAATTGAATAGAAATCAGACCCGGTTGGAAATGCTGATTGCGAACGGACGCTCCACGTTAAGCAGGTTGGTATTAAGTCAGGAAGATAAATATTATACCGATTACGAAAACATTGATTTTACACGTTTTTCAGAAGACAATCAAACATTTATCGGAGTAAGCGAAAAGGATGGCTACCGTCATATTTACCGGTACAGTATGACTGGCATGGAATTGAAGCAACTAACCAAAGGGAAATGGGATGTTACCGACGTTTATGGCTATGATGACAAAAAGCAGGTGGTTTATTTTCAATCGGCAGAAGTATCCCCACTTCAACGAGATGTTTATTCAGTGGATATGAAGGGTAAAATAACCCGACTCACGGATGGAAAAGGAACCCACAATGCAGGTTTTAATTCTACGTTGACTTGCTTTGTTGACAATGCCTCCAGTCTGGAGGTTCCTAATACATATACGCTACGATCAGACAAAGGGTCGATCATCAGAACCATTGAAAATAATGCAGCGTTGGCAGCTAAATTTAAAGTGTTAAACCTTCCCAGGAAAGAGTTTTTTAGTTTCACAACTTCAGAAAATATCAAGCTGAACGGTTGGATGTTGAAGCCTTCCAATTTTGATGCATCTAAAAAATATCCTGTATTAATGGTTCAATACAGTGGCCCAAACTCTCAGGAAGTATTGGATAAATGGTCTGTCGACTGGGAGTATTACCTGGTGACTCAAAATTATGTAGTGGCTTGCGTGGATGGGCGTGGAACAGGTGCCCGCGGGTCTGAATTCCGTAAATGTACCTATGAACAACTGGGCATCCTTGAAACAAAAGATCAGGTTGAGGCTGCCAGATATCTGGGACAACAACCATTTATTGATAAAGACCGTATAGGTATCTGGGGCTGGAGTTTCGGAGGTACCATGACATTAATGTGCATGACTACCGGTGAAAAAGTATTTAAAGCAGGTATTGCTGTTGCTCCTGTAACCGATTGGAAACTTTATGATTCAGCTTATACCGAACGGTTCATGCGTCGTCCACAGGAAAATTTCATGGGATATGATGCTTCTTCCGCCCTGCAACGTGCCGATAAGTTGGAAGGCAGCCTGTTACTGATCCATGGTACGGCAGACGATAATGTACATACCCAGAACACCATGCTTTATATCGATAAACTGGTTGCGGCCGATAAGCAATTTGAGATGCAATTGTATACCGATAAAAACCATAGCATTTTAGGAAAACAAACCCGCAGGCATTTATATACCCGTATGAGTGAATTCCTGTTCAAAAATTTATAATAAACCTCACATTGTTTGAAAAATAGAGTATAGAGAGTATAGATTTTATAAATTGATAATCTTATTTTGAATAAATAACTTGTTTAAAAATCCGAATTTTTAGTATAACAGGTCAAATACATTCAATCAGTTTTTAAAGAACTGCTGTAAAGCTGCTATAAAACATATTTAAAATCTTATTTTACAACAACATTTTCTATTTTATTTCAGTTAAATAGAGAAAAATATTATTATCTTTGACACTTTAAAAACTATCAATTATATTAATTTAATATCAAAAAAATGAGTAACACAAAATCCGAAGAAAATTACTTAGGACCATTTATTACTTTGGTTTTCCTTTTCTTTATTGTTGGTTTTTTAACCACTGCTAACGGACAATTTCAAGGACCTTTAAAAGCTGCATTTTTAAGTGGAGCCGGGGATTTGAAAAATACATTTGCAACTCTTATTTCATTTTCATGGTTTTTAGCTTATCCTCTTACCGGTGGTATAGGTTCTTCATGGGTTTCAAAGTTTGGATATAAAGGAACTTTGATTCGTGCACTTTTAGTAATGATTATAGGGTTGGGTATCTTCTTCGCTTCTTCATGGTATTATGAACAATTTCCAGGATCGAATGTACAAATTGCTTCTGCAACTATTCCAATCGGATACTTTATTTTCTTATTAGGTTCGTTTGTTGTTGGTTCAGCAGCTACAATTTTGCAAGTGGTTATTAATCCTTATTTAACAGCATGTAATGTAAAAGGGACACAGCCTGTTCAACGATTGAACATTGGAGGATCTTCCAACTCTATTGGTACAACTGTAGCTCCTTTTTTTGTAACAGGTATTGTTTTTGGTGGTCTATCTATGGAAAAGGTTGAAGTTAAACAATTAATGATTCCTTTCATTGGTTTAATGGTAGTTATTGCAATCGTAACTTTCATTCTTTCAAAATTATCATTACCTGATATTAAAGGTAAAAAAACAGAAAAGGGTGAAAAGTTGGAAAAAAGCGTTTGGTCTTTTAGTCACCTGACTTTAGGAGTTATCGCTATATTTTTCTATGTAGGAGTTGAAGTTGCTATTGGTGCTAATATTAATCTTTTTGCAATTAGTTTAGGAGGTTCATTTGCTTCACAAGCAGCTATTATGGCTACATTATATTGGGGTGGAATGTTGGTTGGAAGATTAATTTCAAGTTCATTAAGCAAAATAACCCCTCAGGTTCAATTGACTGTGACAAGTATAATGGCAACCATTTTCACAATTGCTGCGATTGTATTTAACAATCCTTGGTTGTTAGTAGTTGTTGGTCTTTTTCATTCAGTTATGTGGGGCTCAATATTTACACTTTCAGTACATAAACTTGGAAAATATACCTCTATTGCTTCTGGTGTTTTTATGATTGGAGTTTTGGGTGGAGCTGTAATTCCTCTTTTACAAGGTGGTTTGGCTGATGCTTTTGGTTGGAGATGGACCTGGTTTTTAGTTATTTTAGGTGAGGCTTTTATTCTATATTATGCATTATCAGGTTCAAAAGTAAAACAATCAGCAGAATAGGTATTTAAAAACAAATAAAATTATGGAAAAGCCATATGTAATCGGAATGGATATGGGAGGTACAAATACCGTTTTCGGTATTGTTGATACCCGTGGTACAGTTATCTCAAAGAGTGCGGTTAAAACTTCGACCCATTCGGATGTGAATTTATATATCGATGATATTTATGTTGAATTAAGTAAATTGATTCAGGCAGCCGGTGGTATTGACAAAATCAAGGGAATCGGAGTCGGTGCCCCTAATGGAAACTATTATACCGGAAATATAGAATTTGCTCCCAATC